>MAAC01017444.1_pt1 | contig 145829 bp, 116 predicted proteins | sample 1115981 | NCBI WGS metagenome assembly MAAC01 (sample SAMN04961126, study PRJNA320927) | seawater metagenome | isolation source: sample BD02T64 sea water enriched with oil for 64 days | place: USA:Gulf of Mexico | collected 2013-07-27 | reverse complement strand
ACCGCCTTTTTTAATATCTGATTTTCTAATTCAGAATCCCGTAACTTCTTCTTTAATTCAGCAATCTCTCGTTGCTCATCCGTAAGTTTTGGCCTTCCACGACCTGGAAAACTGTTTTTGCCATATGTGGTAGATTCCTTTCTCATCGATGTAAGACAGAATATGGAATCCCTAATTCATCAGATACTTTCTTAACACTACCTCTCAGGTAAGTTAATTCCACACAGCCTTTGTCTTAAATTTGTAGTGTAATTCTTTTTGCGTTTTGACATAATTCAAAGTTAAATTATGTAACAACAATATCTCGCAGCTTTGTGTCCAGTCTAATATAGTAAGTCCACTAAATTTGAAGCTGAGGTTTATATCCTTAAAAAAGAAGAAGGAGGTCGTGATACATCTTTCCAGAATAATTATCGTCCGCAATTTTATTTTAGAACGACAGACATAACAGGAATAATTAATTTACCTGACGGCGTGAAATCGGTAATGCCAGGTGACAACCTCAAGATTACCGTTGATTTGATTCAACCTATTGCCCTAAGTGTTGGACTTCGTTTAGCTATCCGTGAAGGTGGAAGAACTGTTGGTGCTGGACAGGTTACTGAGATTTTACGTTAATCACTAGAACAAAGTTCCCTTATTGAAAGGGTCTTTTTTAGAATAGACGGTAAATATAATTTAGCTAATTCAAAATGAATCGACTAATATAATATCTTCAATAAGTAAAATTAATCATTTCTTTTCGTGGTTTTCAAAGCGACGACAAAGGAAACAATTATAGAATTTGAGTTAATCCCATCCCGAGTGGGAATGAACCACAAAAAGACTAATTTTGAAAGATCACCATTTTAATACTCTAATTTGAATTTCGATATTAACTATCTTATTGTTTTCGATATACTAACAATCTCAACAGCCTTTATGTTAGGATTGTTATTTCTTACTATAAAATCGAATAACAGGCGGGCCAATATCTTTCTAGGGTTATTTTTATGGAGCCTGAGTGTGGAAGTAGCAGGGTCGTTAATGTCTGCTCTTTCCGAGGAGGATTTTACGGAATCTACTTTTGAAGTATTTCAAAGCTCATTGTTTACAATTCCTTTTTTGCTTCTGTATGTTAGCCAAACGATAAATACGAAATTTAAAAACTGCTACTTCCTGTTATTCCTCCCGGGGGTTTTAATTAATTTGGTTAGTTCTCTATTTCCTGAGCCAGAGTCCTGGCCAGATTTCTCTCCGGTTATTGAGTATATTTTTAATATTGGATTGTTGCTTTACATTCTAAAGTTATTAAATAATCACAAGCTAGAAGTGCGTGATTTTTATTCAGATTTAGAAAATAAAACGCTGTCTTGGATTAAGAACATAGTTTATATTTTCCTGTATTTTCATGTGCTATGGATACTAGAAGATATTATAAGTTTTCAAAACGAAGAATGGGCATCTCCGTTTGCAGCAGTGTCTGTGATTCTAACATTTTTTATGGTGTATTGGATAGGCTATAATGGATTTAGTCAAGCTGAAATTTTTAAAAGCAAGTTGTTTGTTGCTACTGAAAATGCTACTGAAGACTCCACGGTTTTCAATCAGACTCCCTCAACCCAAGAATTTGGGCAATTTAAGGATATTAAAAATCAAATAATTTCTGAAAAGCTATTTACGGACGTGAACCTTAATTTGCGATCACTTGCTGAAAAGCTCCAGATGAATGAAAAGCAACTATCAAAACTCATCAATCAACAAACAAAATCTAATTTTTATCACTTTATCAATGGATATCGTATTTCTGAATTCAAGGAATTGCTAAAATCTCCTAAAGCACAACAGTTATCAATTTTAGGCCTGGCTCAAGAAGCCGGATTTTCTTCAAAATCAACATTTTACACAGCTTTTAAAACCATTGAGGGCACTACACCAAAACAGTATGAGTTGTCACTCAAAGCATCCGAATAGAAGCAACGGCCCCCATCCCAAATAATTGTTAAATACACCAAACCTTTAGAATTTGCATAAAGTAATTGCGTTAGTCTGGATATGAATTAAAACATATCTATGAACTTTAGTAGAAATCAATTTTTCATAATTACCTTTTTTCTTGCTCTTTATTCAATTCAAGCCCAAACCCATAGTATAAGTGGATCGATAGTGGATGAAGCCACTGGGGAAACTTTATTGGGCGCAACCATTTACGACGTTCAATCTAGTAAAGGAACACTCTCTAACGAATATGGATTTTTCTCATTAACCTTAGACGAAGGAGAACACACTCTGGTTATTTCATATCTAGGTTATGATGATGTTACACGTGAATTAATCTTAACCACAGACCAAAAACTTACCTTTGAACTAAAAACAACAACAGATCAACTGGATGAGGTATACATTAAGAGTACCAATAATTCTAAAAGTCAAACCAAGCAGGTAATTGCTGGTTCCATTAATTTAAAAGCTGAAGATATTAAGAAGCTACCGGCCCTTTTAGGGGAGCCTGATATTACTAGAACTGTCCTTACACAATCTGGGGTATCCTCTATAGGTGAAGGAACTTCAGGATTCAATGTACGAGGAGGGAATATCGATCAAAACCTTATTCTTTTGGATGAGGCACCTATTTATAATTCTTCTCACGTTTGGGGTTTCTTCTCCATCTTTAATGCCGATGCAATTAAGGATGTTCAGTTGTACAAAGGTGGAATTCCCGCACGATTTGGTGGAAGAGCATCTTCAGTTTTAGATATAAGACAGCGCGAAGGAAGTAACAAAAAATTTAAAGGAGAAGGAGGTCTTGGGTTACTTTTTTCTAGGCTGACTCTCGAAGGTCCCATCAAAAAAGACAAACTAAATTTTTTAGTATCTGGACGACGTTCGTACTTCGATCTGTTTTTCCCATTGATTAAAACCATTAAGGGAAATAAAGTGTACTTCTATGATTTAAATGCCAAACTGTCTTGGAACATCAATGAGAATAACAAGCTGTTTGTTTCTGGGTATTTTGGTGCCGATGTAATGAAATTGAAGTTCACCGAGGAAGAGGACACTTCAGATTCACAAAGTACAAATCAAAATAGTAGCAGCGAGACTATTTTCCAATGGAAAAATGCAACCGCAACTTTACGTTGGAATCATATTTTTTCGAATAAACTATTTATGAACCTTTCAGGAATCTACAGTCGCTATAACTATGCTTTATCTTCTCAAAATAGTGGCGGTGGTCCAACGGGCAATACATCAAGTAGTTTTACTTGGAAATCCGCTGTAGAAAATTGGATTGTAAAGCCGGACTTTACTTTTTATCAAAATTCAGATACTAAAATTCGATTTGGTATAAACAACACCTTATATCGTTTCACTCCAGCAAAAGTAACAGGTAATGAAGCTGGTGTAAATACAGTAAATTTTGGAACAGAAAAAGGACTGGAAATAGCGCCTTATATTTCTTACGATAAAAAATGGAATAAGTTTTCGATGAATGCTGGGCTTCGGTATTCCTGGTTTGGAAACTTAGGACCCAACAAGGTGTCGTATTATAACCCTAACCTTCCACAGACGGTTAGTACGATTACTGGTTCAGAATCATTTAAAAGCAATAAAGTGATAAAGTCATACGGTAATTTTGAACCAAGATTGGCCTTTAAATATGATCTTTCAGAAAGAAAAGCTATTAAATTAGGGTATAATAGAATGTTCCAATATATCCACTTAATTTCTAATACAAATGCGGCGTTACCTTTCGATATTTGGAAGCCTTCAGGATACCATATTAAACCTTTGGAGGTAAATCAAATTTCTGCTGGTTATGCGTATGATACAGAAGATAGAAAGTACAATTTTTCAATAGAAGGATATTATAAGCGATTTAAAAATCAGGTAGAGTATAAAAATGGAGCAGATTTATTTCTGAATGAGAATTTAGAAACGCAGCTTTTGTCTTCAGATGGCTATTCCTACGGACTAGAACTGGGAGCCTTTAAAACCAAAGGGAAGTTAACTGGAAATGCGAATTATACCTATTCTGTAACCAAGAGAAAAACAACGAGCCCGTTTGCTTCAGAAAATCTAAATAACGGAACATATTATCCTTCAAATTTTGATCGCCCACATTTATTTAATGTAACCGCCAACTATGAATTATCAAAAAAATGGGGTGTTGGGATGTTTTTTACCTATCAAACAGGCCGACCTACCACCTACGCTACTGGAAAATTTGAATTAGATGGGAATCAATATTTCACCTATTCAGATCGCAATGCGTACCGACTGAAAGATACGCATCGTCTTGACCTATCATTTACCTATACGCCAACCCCAAAAGAAGGTAGAAGGTGGAGCGGCAGTTGGGTATTTGGGGTTTACAATGTATATAGCCATAAAAATGCCTTTTCCGTTTATTCTAGTTTAAGAAATAACCAGTTAAAAACATTTCAATATTCTGTAATTGGAGCTCCCGTCCCTTTTGTTACCTACAATTTTAAATTTTAATTCTATGAAGTCTATATATATAAAAGTGTTACTCATTGTCATTGGTTTAAACCTTGTTTCCTGTACAAAGGAGATTAGCGTTGATGTTGCTCATGTGCCTCAAACAATTATTCACGGACAATTGAACAATTTAAATCAAACGGTGTCTATTAGTATACAGCAAACGTTACCGTTAAATTCTTCGGAAAGTTTTAAGGCAATAAATGACGCCACTATTTCTTTGTTTGAAAAAAATAATGGTGGAAATACCGCCTTAGTAACCGATTCCTTTTCTGTAAGTAACGGGATATATTCTTCAGCTCAAACAATTCCTACCACTGTTGGAAATCTTTACTGGATAGAAGTTGCCTTACCAGACGGATCACGATTTAAATCTGCTGAAGAAGTGATGAATCCCGTTGTACCTATTTCCGAAATCCAAGTGGGTGATCAATTTGAACCTGTCTTAAACATCATCTTTAGTGATCCAGAGAATACTACGAATTTTTATCAACTTTCGGTTGCATTGTATAATCAAGGACAGTTGGTTTCTGTAAATTCAAATGAATCAAACGATGTAATATTTGATGGCAATGAACAAGCAAGTCTCGAGATAGACATACTCAGATTTACCGAAGACGATGAACCCATAATTTACGATAGCGTTGAAATATTATTAGGAAATATAAACTTTGAAAGCTATCAGTTTTTATTGAATCAAAGAATTCAACAAGGAGCAAACGAGGACGCAAATGATTCATCTCCAAGTCAACTATTTTCTACACCTCCTGTGAATCTTTTAGGGAATATTACCAACCAAACTACGAATAGGACAATTTTAGGAAATTTTTCAATAAGTGCTTTAAGTGTTGAGAATCAGTAGTATAAAAAACAATAAGTCCGAGAGAACGCCATTCGGACTACTCAAAACACATAAATTTTAACACTGGCCGTTATTTTGATGTGTAACAAGCGCAAAACAATTTTATTAATAAAAAACATATAATTATGAAGAACTTATTTTCAGTAATCATACTAGTCATTGCAGTTTCCATATCCTGTTCAAAGGATGATAGCGTGACCACAATACCCTCTGGTTCCACAGGAGGAGTTATTGACCCAGGAAGTGATCCTAATTTTACCATTGTCGCAAATTCAGATTCGGGAATGGATAGCTTTAACAGAAAAGTTGTGGTATTTGGAGTAGATGTGTATGCTGCTTCGGGCGTGGAGGATTCAAAGTTATTATACGCTGCGAATATCATGGCTCAGTATTTAGATAATAATGAAGATGGTACTGCAGATAATCAAGCTGTAGTTGATAAAATGGTAGAGAACAGAGCTTTTTTATTTATGTGGAAAACGGAAGCCGATTTCCCATCAAATCCGCCATCAGATAGAGTTGGGCAGGATCTAGGAAATGATGAAACACACCCAAGTTTTGTGCCTGATGGCAGAACAGGAACTTTTGATGCTGGTTTAGAAGAAGTATGGCATATTATTACCAATGCTGGTTATGAACGTTTATACCCAAACGTTTTTGGCACTCAAACAGGTTCAGCCATGTCTAATGCCATGGATATTGCCAGAGGAGGTCAGTTTACCACCATACCTAACCCTTATCCGGCAAATGCTTGGTACAGCTATGATGATCAAACATGTGACTATGGATGTCAAGCAGGAGAATATATCTATTGGACCATGTCCTCTATTCTAGGAGCGCAGGAAAACCGCCTTGGTGATATACAGCATGAATGGAAGCTAAACACACGAACACTAGTGCAAAGTACAGACCCTGCGGCTTATGCATTATTAACAGACCCTCAATATAAATTCCCTACGGTGTTGCCAGATGGAACCTATAAACGTTAAACCTCCAATTTTAAGTGTTGTGGGCTGCCGACTATTTTGAATTAGCTGGCAGCCTGTCAACCACAAACTAGTTTTTTAATGAAATCATAAAAATGAAAAAAGCAATAATTCTTGCAGCCATTGTTTTGATAGTATCTTGTAGTAAAGACGAGGGAGATGAATTAGTCCAAAGTAATAATAACCCAGAGTTATTGAGTCAAATAGTAACCGATCTGTCAGGTTATAAAATAGCTTTTGGTGATACTCAGAAAATTTATATGATGAACCCAGATGGTTCTAATATTGAAGAATTAGCAGATGCTGGGCCAATTTCTGGTTATGTATCTTGGAGTCAAGATGCTCAATATGTTTATTATGCGAGTGCAAAAGGCCCAGCAGAAACTGCCTGGGAAGCATGGCGGGTTAATGTGCAAACAAAAGAAGCTGCCAAAATATCTAATTTTGGATTGGATGTTCGTTCACTAGGTGTATCTCCAGATAATCAAACATTGGCTGTTTCTGTAATGACAGGAAATTCTAATATTGGAGATAATAACGACAACCTAACACAATTTTCTGCGAACTTATATACCATGCCAATGAGCGTAGTTGAAGCAAAGATTACTACAGGAAATCAAATTACAATGAGTGATCTTACAGCGATACAAAGTTCACCAAATTCAGAGCAGTTTTGGCATGAAGAATTGAGTTGGAATCACGACGCAAATAATCCAACATTGGCCTATACAAAAACCTGGCGTTATGACGAAGACGATGTATCATATACACATGCCTATATCATTAAGGCAGATGGTAGTGCCAATATATTAATTGCAGAAAATAAAGACCAGCCTATTTGGAGTATAGACAACAGCAAGCTTTCGTTTTTAGGGTTAAGCTATTACGATTTTTCAGATACCTCTGTTAAGCAACTAACTGTTTCTGGAATTAGCAATGAAGTATCCGGAGGTTCCTTCTCACCAAATGGTGGTAACTATATGGTTTTTGAAATTGGAGATGAAAATAGAAAAGGTGGCATCGCTAAAACTACTGAAAGTAGTAATGATGGTACACAATTAAATACAAACAACGTAAATGTATACGAGCCTCGTTGGTCTCCTGTGCCAGTAGAATAATGTTTAAAATACCTGTTGTGCATTTTGATTTATATTAAAGTAGTCCGAGCATGCTTTATTCGGACTAGTTTCACTGCTTATTTAGAGCGAACGGATCCACTTACTTCTACTTTAGTGATTTGAATATAAATCATAAAGTTATGAGAAAAATATTTACAATATTCTTAATTGTTATTATGAACACAGTGGGTAACGCCCAACTACTGGACACTTATGATATCAGTGTGTCTTCAAATGGAATTATCCCTATGCCAACTGGGTTACCATCTCAGTTTAGCACCTTCGTAAAATACACAAAAATACAGGCTCCTAATGGACAGGCGATTCACTTTATTGCCCAGAACCAAATAACAGATGCTATGATGGTGAGAGCCCGAAATATTCTTCAGTTTTATCTTACCAATTATGCAGGCTCTCAATATGGGGCGGATAAAACGGTAGTTATAAATGCCATGGGTACAAATGAATCTATATTAATGTTATTAAATGGAAGTGATGATGGAAATCCACCCAATGTTGATGGTCAACCCTTGTATGAAAATGAAATGGCGGTGGAAGGCCATTTATGGTATACATCAAACGACTATGATAACCATCGAGATGCCTCTTTTGAAGAAATTTTACATATGATGCATGATTTTGGAATTGGCGTTGACACCAATGGAGTGCCAAGTCCAATAGGTGCATTACCAGCATATCAAGCCGAAATAAGAGCGGCTCAAGACAATGCCGATAATGGTTTTCAAATATGGCCTTTAGGTGCTTCTTCGGATCCAACTTGGTACAATGAGCTGGCCGCAGAGAATAGTTTATCTCAAGAGTATTTGGCAGCAGTTATTGATAGTTATTACGGTCTTTGGGAGGCTTGGACAGGAGGCGGTGGCACTACGGGCATGTGGGGAGAATATATTGCCAAAACACGAGCCGAAATAGTGACGGAAGATCCAATGGGATATGCATTGATGCCTAAGTATTTCTCTCCCTACATTAATATCAATATGGATATTGACCCAACATTTATCGGAGTTTTTAATATGACCAGAACACCATCTGAACCCTATACATATAAGTCTCAATACCTACAACATACAACATTAACAGGAACCAATGCCTCAGGAGTAAAAGGAAATGATTTGGCAAATAACCTTATCGGAAATGATGCTGATAATACATTAGAAGGTGTTAAGGAAAATGATATAATCGATGGTAAAGGAGGTGCCGACAAGGCAATCTTTACAGGTAATTATTCCGACTATACAGTTACTTCTTTCAGCACTTACGTGACTGTACAAGATAATGTCGCTAACCGCGATGCATTGGATACAGTATATGGTTGTGAAATTTTAAAATTTGCAGATCAAGAAATTGCGGTCGTATTAGGTGTAGAGGAAAATCAGATTTTGGCGGGAACTAAAATGTACCCCAATCCTTCTTCTAGTGAGGTGACATTAATGCTAGCAAACGCTAAAAGTGTTGATGTTGTGATTTTCGATTTAAATGGCAGACAATTACTTCAGTCTAGCCATTCAACAAAAGAGATCAAAATTGACACAAGATCATTGAAGAGCGGATTATATTTGGTAAAACTAAGTGTAGCAGATTCTCAAGGCACTTTGTTTAAGAGGTTGATTATAAGGTGATTTAGTTATTAATCAAAAATTAAAACTTTTTTCAGAAAAAAGAGTTCTATTGTTTTACAAACTTCTGTATACTTTTTCCATTGAGAGAAGTGACTTCGATAAAGTAAATCCCCTCATGAAGTCTTGATACGTCGATAGACTTTTCTTTGGTTTCTAATCGCCGCACTTCTTTTCCACTCATTGAATAGATACTTATTCTTTCAATCTGAAGATTTTCAGAAGAAATAAATAATTGATCTGAAACGGGGTTGGGGTAGACGTCAAATTGGACAAGGTTTTGTTTAGAAATAGATAAAGGATAGTTCTGATAATACAATTTGTTTCCAGTTGCAAACTCAAGTATTAAAGATTCGTCTCCAGGTGTTTCATAAATAATAGTATAAGCTACGGGTTCTAGAATGGATTCAAAAAACATATCAAAATATGCATTCTCAAAATCAACATGAGATTGCGGAGGATTATTACATGTGCCACAAAGACATGGGCTAAAATCATCTAAAATTAAATGATCATTACTAGAATCATAACTAAATAGACCTGCATATTCATTGCATATAATTCCCGTAAACCCTAAATCTTGGTCTATTTCTAAATACGGTGATGTACGAGGGGTAATGTCTAAAATATTATAAAAAGAATCAGAACTGTATTCGTAGCTTGTTAAATACCAAATTTGGTATAATGCCCCATTTTGAGCAAAACTTTGGACACCGCAAAGAAGCCCGAAAAGAAAAAGTAGTATACTTTTCATAACGTTAAAATTGAGGGGAGTTTTACTAAAGATACAAACCTTATCTTTGATACAACCTTGAAAAACTATATCCCCAATGTCAGACTTCTGGCTCTACTTTAAACTTGGTCTTGAACATGTGCTCGATTGGAAAGCGTATGATCATATTCTGTTTCTAATCACCCTTTGTGTTTCTTTCACTTTTATTTCTTGGAAGCGTTTATTGTTGCTTGTTACAATGTTCACCATTGGACACACAATGTCACTTTTATTGGCAAATTATGAGGTTGTAAGTGTTTCGAGTAAATGGATTGAATTTTTGATTCCTATAACGATTCTAGCCGCAGCAGTTTTTAACATCTTACGAACAGGTAAAATTGGAGGAAACAAAAAGATAATTAGCCTCTATATTATTACTGTTTTCTTTGGATTGATCCACGGTTTTGGATTTGCATCTTATTATAAAATGATTAATATGGAAGGTGATATCCTTCCTCTTTTAGAATTTGCTCTCGGTATTGAAGTTTCGCAAATTATTATCGTCTTAATTGTTTTAGTTCTTGCCCATTTAACTCAGACTTTCTTGCGATTTGGTCAAAGAGATTGGGTAATGATGATCTCATCCATTGTGATAGGAATGGTGATTTCAATACTTATCGAGAATTGGGTCTTTTAGACTTTTCAGAAAAAAGAACTACCTTTAATTTACTGGCTTTTGCAAATAGTTAACACAACTTATTTTGCCAGACTGTAACTTCCAGTTAAATTCGCTACTTATCCATAAGAAGCGTATATTTTTTAATTTTAAACGAATTATTTCTTAATGAATAAGAACAGCGACAAGCAAAAACAATACGATATAGCCTATTTACGAATGGCGAAGGAATGGGGAAAGCTTTCTTATTGCAAAAGAAAACACGTCGGCGCATTAATTGTGAAAGATAAGATGATTATTAGCGACGGATATAATGGAACACCTACTGGTTTCGAGAATGTTTGTGAGGATGAAGAAGGGAATACAAAATGGTATGTATTGCACGCAGAGGCGAATGCAATTTTAAAAGTCGCCTCTTCAACACAATCTTGCCATGGAGCTACCTTGTACATTACGTTGTCTCCATGTAAACAATGTAGCAAGTTGATACATCAGGCTGGAATTAAGCGATTGGTATATAATGAAGAATACAAGGACAATTCTGGCGTGAAATTTTTGGAGAAAGCCGGCGTTAGTATTTCGTATATTAAAGATTTGGAATAGTAGTGAGATTTAAAAAGAAATATGTGCCTTTATTAGTTGGCGTGGCAGTAGCCTTGGGAATGGCTATAGGCTCAAAACTCAACTTTAATGATACTACCGAAAAGATCTTCGCTACCAATTCTAAAAAAGACAAACTCAATCGACTTATCGATTATATAGATTTTGAATACGTTGACCAAGTAAACACTGATAGTATTGTTGATGTAACAGTGAATGGTATTCTTGAGAATCTAGATCCGCATTCTGTGTATATTCCGGTAGGTGAGTATGAGGAAAATGCAGATGATATGCGGGGTAATTTTGTTGGAATCGGGATTAGTTTTTATCCATATAAGGATTCTATTGCCGTGATTCGAGCCATTGAAGGAGGTCCAGCTGCAAAAGTAGGCATTAGAGGTGGCGACCGTATTTTATACGCAGATGCAAATAAACTATTTGGAGAACAGATCCATAGAGATAGTATTACAAATTATTTAAAGGGCGAGATTAATTCCAAAGTAAAATTAAAAGTATATCGCAAGGGTGAAGCCGGCTTATTGGATTTTAATATAAAACGAAAAAGAGTGCCCTTGGTGAGTGTCGATGCATCTTACAAATTGACTAATTCGATTGGTTACGTTAAGGTGAACCGTTTTTCCGAAACTACATATAGGGAGTTTGAAACAGCATTAGAAAAATTAATCGATAAAGGAATTAGTAAGCTCGTGCTGGATTTAAGAGACAATCCTGGGGGCTATATATCTACTGCAGAACAGATATTAGACGAGTTTTTAGAGAATGACAAGCTTATTCTTATTACTAAAAATAAAAATGGTGAGGAGAACAAGTCTTTTGCCACACGTAGAGGGGATTTTGAGGACGGAGAATTGTATGTTTTGATTAATGAGAACTCGGCTTCGGCAAGTGAAATTGTTGCAGGTGCATTACAGGATAATGATAGAGGAATTATCATTGGCCGACGGTCTTTTGGGAAAGGATTGGTGCAACGTGAGATGTCACTGGGCGATGGAAGTGCTGTTAGACTAACCATTGCTAGATATTATACGCCTACAGGACGGTCTATTCAGAAGCCCTATGGAAATGGTAACGAAGCTTATTATGGCGATTATGAGAAGCGCTATAAAAATGGAGAACTGCTAAGTGCCGATAGTATTAAAGTTGCAGATTCACTTCGGTTTGTAACTCCAAAGGGCAAAGTTGTTTATGGCGGTGGCGGAATTATTCCAGATGTGTTTGTGCCTAAGGACACAAGTCCCGAAAGTGAAACACTTCAATTCGTTTCCAGAAGCGGATTTATGAATTACTTTATTTTTGAATATTTGGATAAAAACAGAAGACTCTTCGAGGACACCACCTTTCTTCAGTTCGCAGATGAGTTTGAAGTTGACGAAACCATTGTAAATGATTTTCTAGAATATTCTCGCTTTAGTGAGGCACGTCTTGACCTAAATAATTATTCCGAAGAACTTAAAAAGGCTCTTAAAGCTAATATTGCACAACAACTATATGGACCCAATGCCTTTGAATATATCTTGAACGAAGGCGATCCAATGCTTCAAAAGGTGTTGGAATTAGAAGCTCCAGTAATCGAAGAATAGATCATCTTTTCTTTTTCGCTAATTTCTACTACATCCAATTCTTTGCATATGAATGCGAACGGTTTTTCCATTGATCAAGCGGTAATTTACCGTTCGATCGACCATTAGATCAATGCTTTTTTATAGCTTCTTAGTTAATTCTTACCTTGGGGATGTAAAAACCAATACAGCATCTTTAAAGAAAGGTATTAATGGATATAAAATGGAATACTGCTGTAGTAAACCCACAAAAACTTATCAATATTTCAAGAGGTGATAAAAACCGTATGTTGAAATACTTATATCAATTTCAAGCCTTGATACCGGTACGGATGGAGGCATTAAAAGTGAGTCTAAACCTAAGGACAGGAAAAAAGTTAGGCAATTATTACATCAAATGACCCCTCAGTTGCAGTTTTTTGGAATTGAAGATGTTATTCCGCCAATAAAAAAATTAGAATTAGAATATGCCACAATGCCACAATGCCGCTTGAAGACTTAAGTGCTTTAGTAGATAGCATCCTTATTAAATTAAATTTAGCTATTAAAGACGTAGATTCCATTTTGGAAGACAATTTCTAACAACTAACATTATGAAAACAAGACAAATCCTTTTTGTTCTAATTTTTATCTACTTTCCTATTACCACAATTGCACAGGTCGATATAGACTCTTTACTAGTTGTTTGGAATAATCGCGCACTTCCTGATACAAGTCGATTAAAGACTGTTGAAATTATAGCACGCGATGGATATCGTTTAAACAAGCCAGACAGCGCTTTTTATTATGCACAACTACAATACGATCTGGCAGAATCGACAGGACATCGAAAATGGATGGCTGCTTCATTACTTACGCAAGGGGAAGTCTATTCAATGAAAGGGAAACATGATACTGCACTCGATTATTATTTAAGGGGTGTAAAGATTTCTGAAGAAATTGGCGATAGAAGCCAAATGGCTTCTGGCTTGAATAGAATCGGTACAATTTATCGAAAAAAAGGTGATTTTGATACTTGTCTTGAATATTTAAGTAAAAGCTTAAAACTCTTTGAAGAGCTAGGTGAGCAAAGAAGAATAGGACAATCTTTAATCAATATTGGAGTAATATACAAATTGAAGGGAAACCTCGACGAAGCAATTGACTATCTTAATCGAGGTGTCAAAATCTCCAAAGAAGTTGAAGACTTACAAGGTATTGCAAGTGGTTAAAATGCTCTTGCAACAATTAATATGGAACAAGGGAACACCAAAGAAGCCATTAAATTATATACTATAAACATTATTAACTATGAAAAAATTGGATATAAAATAGGCATAGCTGGTACTCGCTCTAATATTGGCAGTGTCTATACACAAGAAGGAGAGTACCAAAAGGCTTTGGAAAACCTAACCTTGGCCCTAAAGGGCTTTGAAGAACTTGGAGTTAAACATGGTGTGGCGGGAATTTCCATTGAGATAGGCCATGCTTACCTTAAATTAAAAAACTATAAACTCGCTATTGAATATACCTCTCAGGAATTAATATTATTTGAAGAAATGGGTTATCTGGAAGGTATCGTAGATGCCGAATATGGTATGTCAATGATTTATACAGAAATAGGACGTCACAATGAGGCAATTTCGCTTGGTAATAATGAGCTACGTTTGTCAAGAGAGTCGGGGAATATTCTTAAAATCAAAGATATAACTAAGAATCTTGTTGTTAGTTATAGGGCGAAAGGGAAATATAAAGAAACTCTTGAAATGAATGAGCTCTATTTTCAAATGCGCGATAGCCTAAATAGTGAAGAGAACCAAAAAGCAATTATTGAAATACAGGTCCAAGCCGATTACGACAAACAAAAAATGATTGATGATCTTGAAAATGAAAAAGAAATTGCTGTTGAAACTCAAAGAACAAAGGCCTTACGCAATATATCTATAGCCATTGGTGCCGTTTTAATATTAATCTCTTTGTTGGTATTTGTTATTTTTAATCGTCTTAAAGTAACCCGCCAACAAAAAGAGATCATCGAAGAACAGAAAAAGAAAGTTGAACAGTCTGAAAAATACAAGGAACAATTTCTAGCCAATATGAGTCATGAAATACGCACCCCGATGCATGCCATTTCTGGTATGATAAAAATATTAAAACGAAATAACCATCCCAAAACACAAGACGGTACTTTGAAATTAATTTTAAAGGATATTGTTCATATTGAAGGCGACAGGAATTATAGCTATATTCATTTAAAGAATGCTACAAAGAAACTGGTTACAAAAACATTGAGTGATTTGGAAGAATTACTTGACTCCAAAGGTTTTTACCGATGCCATCGATCTCATATTCTAAATAGCGTACATATAATTAATACCAAAGGTATTTCAGTAGAACTTTCTAATAATGTACAGCTGCCAGTTTCTAGAAGGAAAAAGAAACAATTCTCTGAATGGTTCGAGGAGTATCAAGTTTCTACCTCATAGTTTGTTCCATATAAAATCTGATTTCCTAAATGCGGCTACTAGCCGTATTTTTCTTTTTACAACTATATAAGTAATCTACCGTCCAATCAACCATTCGGACATCCATACCTCCACTAGATAAACAGGCTTACCATTGGATAAACAGGTCTTCTAAAACTCTTATTACCAGTCTACATTTACGTCAAGCAATACTGCTATAAATAACCAAAATATTCAAATCATGAAAAAATTAATCTTTTTAATGTCCATTGGGCTTATCGTATTCATTGGTTGCAGTAAAGACGAAGCCAACGAACAAAATGTTCAGGAATCAATCAACTCAACTTATGTATTAAATGTGACAAATGGGGATGCCTCTTGGGAAAGTGTTTCTACTGAACAGGAATCAGCTAATTTAGAGGCGAACCCTACAAACAGATCTAATAGAATTACCGCCTTAGGTAGAATGAGAGCCTTTGGTTTACCAACTAATTTTTCTGGGAGACTAAACAATGGAAGAGTTAATGGCTCAGGATTATTGCAACTTGCTGGTCCTGGAGGTTCTGCCACCCGTCTTGCCTTAAAAGCATCTAGCCAAGTTTCAATTGGCAATGGTGAAGTTGTTTACGGAGGGCTAATAACCAATGTAATTGAGAATAGAATTCCACCACCACCACCAACCGTGTCCAACATTTCCAAACTGTCCACCAGCAGCTTTTGGAGAGGGGTCTTACGTATACTTTGCTGTTAAAGATAATGGACAAAGGTCAGGTCAATATAAGGGACTTATTTTCCCCTCGAATAACGAACTTGGGGATGGAGGGGCAAGCTTTCCTTGGTTTATTTTCCCTTGGAGTGATGTATCTTCAGAAGGAAGAATCCATGTGACAGATTAATTTGAATCTCTTTACGGGTTTACCGATCCGCACAGATTAGCTAACCAAATTTTATTTAAACTTCCTTTTGCAAAACGCAAAAGGAAGTTTTTAATACGCTATCTATTCTTTTTTGCAATCCGTTTAGAAGTTCTCAAAATTAGAAGCAATAAAACGACACAGGTGGAAGCTAGAATACCAATAGCAGCAATAGAACTATCTCCCTCAAATGGATTACTATAATCCAACATTGTAAAATTGTAGATGCATAGTCCAATGGCAATTGCAATAAGTATGTTAATGAATGTTTTCATTGATAAACCTAACGAATAGGCAGATTTGATTAATTGAATAATTCTTGAATATTAGATGTAAATAGTTTCACTGCAATGGCAAGTAAAACCACTCCAAATACTTTTCTAATTACTATGATTCCATTTTTCCCTAAGAACTTTTGCAAACGAGCTGAGGTTTTGAGCACGATATAGATCACTGTGATATTGATAATGATGGCAACGATTATGTTTTCAATTGAATACTCCGCACGCAAGGATAAAAGGGTTGTTAAACTACCTGGTCCTGCAAGCATTGGAAACGCTAAAGGGAATATAGCTGCAATGTCTGCAGTACCTTCATCTTCTTTAAATAGGGTAACTCCTAGGATCATTTCCAAAGCAATAAAAAATAGTATAAAGGCGCCGGCAACGGCAAATTCATTTACATTGATACCTATAAGGCTAAGAATCTGCTCTCCTATAAAAAGAAAGACTATCATTACCACAGCTGCAATAATGGATGCTTTTCCAGAATTGATATGTCCTGCCTTTTCACGTAGAGAGATAATAATTGGAATATTACCAATAATATCAATTACAGCAAATAGGATCATTGTTCCTGTAAATATTTCTTTAAAATTGAAATTCATAACGCCCGTGTTTCAGGCGACAAAATTAGGTATTATCCCTTGAAACATGGAATAAAAGGATGAAATTAATTGTTAGAATTTTTCTTCGGAAAAACTTATAAAAACAGCATATCTTTGACCCATGTTTCAATTAGGAAAAACCATAGTTTCAGAAGACCTTATCGAAAAAGACTTCATTTGCAATTTAGGTGCTTGCAAAGGTGAGTGCTGCATTGCGGGTGAGGCAGGTGCTCCTGTTACCAAAGAGGAAACCAAAATTCTTGAGGAAATTTACCCAAAAGTTAAACCTTTTTTACGTCCTGAAGGGATTAAATCGATCGAGGCTCAGGGGACTTTTACCACCACAGATTTGGGTGAATTGGAAACATCACTTGTTGATGGTAAGGAATGTGCTTATGTTACCTTTAGCGAAAACGGAACTGCTGGCTGCGGAATAGAGGATGCGTATAATGCAGGAGAGGTGAATTTTAAAAAACCTATTTCTTGTCATCTATATCCAGTACGAGTTCAGGAATACAGCGAATTTGCCGCTGTAAACTATCACAAATGGCCTATTTGCAATGACGCTTGTACATTAGGTGCTTCGCTTAAGGTTCCAGTGTACAAATTTGTGAAAGACGCCCTTATTCGTAAATTCGGACCATACTGGTATGAGGAGTTAGAAAAAGTTGCGGCTAAGTATTAGCACTCTTGCGGTTTCTAAAGACGTAGGCAGTCCTAAGTCTTAATTTCTTATTAATTTGAATAGTTGTTACGCCAGCTGCAACATTTGTTACAATGGTACTATTTGGTACTGAATGATACGCATAACTTTACCTTAGATTATTTTGTTAACCGAATAACTCTATAAGAATGTACAATTATGAAAAAGCTATTTCTCCTAATAATGTTACTTCTGCTATACACGGGATGTGACAATCCAGTTTCGAAAAAAATCAAGGAAACAAAAGAACAGGTTTCCAATGCTACGGAAGCTGTTAAAGAATTAAACAATATACAAGATGATATTTTAAAATTGCAAGAAGTTGAACCTTTAACTAATGAAGAACTGAAAGATTGGCTTCCCGAAGATATTATAGGAATGAAGCGAATTGGTTATAAAGCAGGCCAAATGGGAATGGTTCAAATTGCGTCAATTGAAGCTACGTATACAACCCAAGATAAATCTCAAAAATTTAAGATTGAAGTAATAGATGGTGCTGGCCAAATGGGAGCAGCTGCAACTGCAGCCATGCGGTTTATGTTTTCTCAAGATTTTGAAGAAGAATCTGAATATAAAACCAGAAGAACTATTACACATAACGGAGTAAAAGCCATTGAGGAGTATCGAAAGAATAGCAACAGTTCAATTATCGAGTTTATGAAGGGAGATCGGTTTTATCTTAAAGCCTCGGGGACCAATATGAATTTGGATGAAACATGGGGTGCTATTGAAGCATTGGAGCCTGATAATTTGGGATAAGTTTATCAACCAATAAAAAGGGGAAAACAGCGTTGTTTTCCCCTTTTTTTATTTAAGGTTACATATGTGGTATGTTTTGATACATTGATAACAACCTCCGAAATCAATACATCATAGTTTTGACTTGAATTTAATTTTTAAAACGGGAACTATGAAAAATGTATTTACATGCTTAATATACTCACTCTTTTTTATATCGGGAATAGCACAGTCCGATTTGGACAATTCGACAGATTATGCTTCTTCTAATTCATTAGAAAGAACAGCAACTCTTAACATGCTTTATGAACAAGCAAGGGACTTAGAAATGACCGCCTCTGCGGCGGAGATTGAGGCCAATAGACTCGCTATTAAAAATGAATGGCAGAGTATTGATCCTGAAATTGCAGCTTTATATAAGCCGGTGGATAATGGAGGAATGCTTCCCGAAACTGAAGAAAATCTAGGGATCAATGGAGTTGTTTATCCTTCAGAAATTTGTGAAAGAAGAGAGCCTATTCAAACCAGAGATTGGGATACGGATCGATTAATTCGAGACCTTTGGGTTGATGGAGTCGATATGGATGTAACTGGGTCGGGAGATATTTATATCTCAACCTATGTCAATTATATAAGCACAGGAGGAACAAGGGATTCTATTTCTATCTATAGATCTTTAGATAGAGGCGGATCGTTTGAGCAATGGAAGAGAGTTGCTGTTACGGCGTCTGTTGAAAAATTGTAATTAATCTCCTTTGATGGTTTCGGTGATGAATATATCGTTGCCTATCTACTTACAGATTCAGAAACATTTCAGGTCTGGAGATGGAATATTGTGACAGGTGATTTTCAAGCGCAAGTTATTGCAACAAGTGTAAGTGATTTTGGTGTAGACAGAAATTATCCTTTAAACACTGTTAGTCAGAGGGCGTTTGCAACGTACCAGAGGTTTACGACCTGTACCAATGTTCATTCTGCTAGAAGTACAGCAGGAAGCCATGGTTTTGATTGGATGGATGAAGTTTCAGAAAGTGGTACTTGCGGAAGTCAAGTCGAGTTTACCTATGGTCGAAACGGAGCAACATATACGACTTACACTGGTGCCTCTTCTGGGAATCTATATGCAAACGTAAATAATAATTATAATGATCCTGCTTCTTGGGATGCAAGAGAAACCGTTACCACAGGTACGGTTAGAGAAATTTTGAACCCAAAAATTGCTGCGGCAAGAAAATCAATTGCTAATGATGAGGTTTTAATAGTTGCATCTGCAAGAGATGCTGGCCCATCAAACGGATTTGATCACTTTAGTCAAATACGTGAAAACGGAGGAGGGTATTCGCTTCTTTGGATAGGAATATCCTTGTCTAATAAAAGTGTAGGGCATATTGATACTTGGGTTAGAAAAGCAAACGATATTGATGAAATAAGAACCTCGTATGTCCAAGATAATATTGACAATTCTGCCAATGACAGTTGCCAGGCATTTACTTATGATGGGACGTTTTGGGGCAATAATGACACTGTAAGCGATTTTGCTAGCAATGACGTTTGGGACGGTTTCTCTTCTGCAATTGTAGAAACAGACGATAACTTACCCTGTATGGCTTTTGCAGGAACGAGCGGAGCGTTTGGTTATGGACTTTATTTCGACGCTGAAACGGTTCTAAATACGCAAGACAATACAATTCAGGGATTGTCTTATTCCCCAAATCCAATCGTTGATAAATTAAATGTTTCGGCAAAAAATAATGTAGAGTTACTGTCAGTTTATAATATTTTGGGACAGCAAGTTGAACAACTTGAGCCTAATTCAGATAGAATTTCTTTGGATATGACTTACTATTCACCAGGGATGTATATAATGGAAATAATATCGAATGGAGAGAAAGCTGTTTACAAATTAATCAAGCAATAATTAGGAGTGTTATCTTAAGTTTGATTTTTGAAAGAGGTTGGGTTTTTTAAGCAACCTCTTTTTTTATTTTTCTGAAGACAAAATTTTACACTTTAGCGTTTTATTAAAAAAAATTCAACAAATTATATTCCATAATTTGTTGAAAATTATTGCTAACTAGACGTTATCAAAATAGTGTTTAAGTACCGTGAAATGGAACCCTCTCAGGCTTTTCAACGACAAATATTTGGATTGTTCATAACATTCAAAGTTAATATGTAAACTTCTAAAAATCAATGTTTTATTTCTAAAATTTAACAAAACAATAGTAACAGTTTAAAATCTTATATGTTGAAAACTTTGTTGAAAACCTGAATTCCATTTTCGGCAAAAACCTATTAAAAAGATTCATATTTGTTAGTCCCTAGTAATCACAAAATATTTATTATTCAAAAGCAAAGGACAATGAGCGAAGTAGAACCAATTTTACAGGAAAACGAAAATAGATTCGTAATTTTTCCTATTCAACATCACGATATCTGGGAATGGTATAAGAAATCTGAAGCTAGTTTTTGGACGGCTGAAGAAATTGACCTGCACCAAGATCTTACAGATTGGACTACTAAGTTGAATGATGATGAACGTTATTTCATCAAACATATTCTTGCGTTTTTTGCCGCTAGTGACGGAATTGTAAATGAGAATTTAGCCGAAAACTTCGTGAATGAAGTGCAGTATAGCGAAGCAAAATTCTTTTACGGTTTTCAAATTATGATGGAGAATATCCATAGCGAAACCTATTCCCTTTTGATCGACACCTATGTGAAAGATGAAAAGGAAAAAGATCAACTTTTTAATGCTTTGGAGGTTTTTCCTGCGATTAAAAAGAAGGCCGATTGGGCGATTAAATGGATTGATAGTCCAAGTTTCGCCGAACGTTTAATTGCGTTTGCAGCGGTGGAAGGAATTTTCTTTAGTGGAGCGTTCTGTTCTATTTTCTGGTTAAAGAAACGTGGACTAATGCCAGGACTTACTTTCTCCAATGAGTTAATTTCTCGTGACGAAGGAGTTCACTGTGATTTTGCAGTACACTTACACAATCATCACTTAGTAAACAAAGTGCCTAAAGACCGTATTCGCGAAATTATTGTAGATGCACTTAACATAGAGCGCGAGTTTATTACTGAGTCGCTTCCAGCGAGTCTTATTGGGATGAACTCAAAATTAATGACACAATACCTCGAGTTTGTTACGGATCGCCTTTTGGTTGAATTACAATGCGAGAAAGAATATAACACCAAAAACCCGTTCGACTTTATGGATATGATATCACTACAAGGAAAAACCAATTTTTTCGAAAAACGCGTAGCTGAATATCAAAAAGCGGGTGTAACCAATACAGACAAAGAGTCAAACAAAATTAGTTTCGACGCAGATTTCTAGAAAGGTTTTCGAGAGAGCGGACAACTTTTTTATATATAGCTGATTAGGTGCAAAGTAGCCGTTGCGCCAAAGGGAATTTTTCAAAAAAACTAAGTAACCTCGCAAAAACAAGAACATATGAATGTAGTAAAAAGAGACGGCCGGAAAGAACCTATCATGTTCGATAAGATCACCGCAAGAGTGCGTAAACTCTGCTATGGTCTAAACGAATTGGTGGATCCAGTAAAAATTTCGATGCGTGTTATCGAAGGACTATACGATGGTGTAACAACGAGTGAATTGGATAATTTGGCCGCTGAGGTTGCAGCTACTATGACGACGTCACACCCAGATTATGCGCGCCTTGCAGCTCGTATTTCAGTCTCAAATCTACATAAGAATACGAAGAAATCTTTTTCCGAAGTAATGGAAGATTTATATACCTATGTAAATCCACGAACTGGAAAGAAAGCGCCACTTCTAAGTGATGAAGTGTATAAAGTGATTATGGATAATGCGGATGATTTAGATTCTACCATTATCTATAACCGTGATTTTGGATACGATTATTTCGGGTTTAAAACTTTGGAACGTTCGTATTTATTAAAACTAAATGGAAACATTGTTGAACGACCGCAGCATATGTTAATGCGTGTTTCTGTGGGAATTCACTTAAATGATTTGGAAGCTGCAAAAGAAACCTACGAATTAATGTCGAAGAAGTTCTTTACCCACGCAACGCCAACTTTGTTTAATAGTGGTACACCAAAACCCCAAATGTCTTCTTGCTTTTTATTAGCAATGCAAGACGATAGTATCGATGGTATCTATGATACCTTAAAGCAAACAGCAAAAATTTCACAATCTGCAGGAGGAATTGGATTATCAATTCACAATGTAAGGGCCACAGGGTCTTATATTTCTGGAACGAATGGAACATCCAATGGTATTGTTCCTATGCTTCGTGTTTATAATGATACAGCTCGTTATGTAGATCAAGGAGGAGGAAAGCGTAAAGGTTCTTTCGCTATTTATGTAGAACCATGGCATGCAGATATTTTCGATTTCTTAGACCTAAAGAAGAATACAGGAAAAGAGGAAATGCGCGCGCGTGATTTATTTTACGCGATGTGGATTCCAGATTTGTTTATGAAACGTGTTCAAGAAGATGGTGAGTGGACGCTAATGTGTCCAAATGAATGTCCCGGTCTTTTCAATTGTCATGGTGATGAGTTTGAAGCGCTATATCATAAGTATGAAGCCGAGAATAAGGGCCGAAAAACAATAAGAGCAAGAGAGCTTTGGGAGAAAATAATGGAATCTCAAATCGAAACAGGAACTCCTTATATGTTGTACAAGGATGCGGCTAATAGAAAGAGTAATCAAAAGAATTTAGGAACCATTCGTTCGTCTAATTTATGTACTGAAATTATGGAGTACACTTCTCCAGATGAGGTTGCAGTATGTAATTTAGCATCCATTGCACTACCAATGTTTGTGAAAAATGGAGAGTTTGATCACAGGGAATTGTTTAGAGTAACAAAACGTGTGACCAAAAACTTAAACCGTGTTATTGATAGAAATTACTATCCAGTAAAAGAAGCAGAAAACTCTAACTTCCGTCACCGTCCGGTAGGATTAGGAATCCAAGGGTTGGCAGATACTTTTATCATGATGCGTTTGCCATTTACTTGTGACAAAGCAAAAAAAGTAAACCAAGAGATTTTTGAAACCTTATATTTTGCCGCATTAACGGCATCTATGGAAGAGGCTAAAGTTGATGGGGTTTATGAAAGTTATAAAGGATCACCAATTTCTGAAGGCTTATTTCAACACAACCTTTGGGGAATAGAAGACAGCGAACTAAGTGGTCGTTGGGACTGGGGGGAACTTCGTAAAGAAATTAAGAAAAATGGAGTGCGTAACTCTTTATTAGTAGCTCCAATGCCAACAGCGTCGACGTCTCAAATCTTAGGAAACAATGAGGCCTTTGAACCATATACTTCGAACATTTATACACGTCGTGTATTGTCTGGAGAGTTTATTGTAGTTAACAAACACCTTTTAGAAGATTTAGTGGGTCTTGGTCTTTGGAACGATGACTTGAAAGAAGAGATTATGCGAGCCAATGGATCTGTACAGGATGTAGATATCCCACAAGATTTGAAAGAATTGTACAAAACAGTTTGGGAGTTGAGTATGAAGGATATTATCGATATGTCAAGACATAGAGGATACTTTATAGACCAATCTCAATCGCTTAACCTGTTTATGGAGAACGCTAATTATGCGAAGCTTACTTCGATGCATTTCTATGCGTGGAAGAGTGGGCTTAAAACAGGGATGTACTATTTAAGAACGAAGAGTGCGGTAGATGCCATTAAGTTTACGCTAAAGCAAGAAGTGAAAAAAGAGCCTGTAGCGGCGGTTGCTGCTGGACTCGATGCGGATGGTGTAAGTGCGGTATCGAACAAGCCTATGACACCACAAGAGCTAAAACAATTATTAGATAAGTCTAAGAACGCAGATGAAGATGATGACTGCTTGATGTGCGGATCTTAGAAGAAATTAGATAAAAATAAAAAGGGGATTTGCTCGTAGCGGGTCCCCTTTTTTTATGACTTCAGAATATCAGTTCCCAGATACTTATCACCTTTATTGAAGTACCAAGCTCGGTTTTTAGGGAGCTTTATTTTATTTATAAGGACTTCTTCTGTAAGCAAGATGTATTCTCCAGTGTCTTTTCCTTTACCCCAAGGTTCTTCTTTAAAAAACTGATAGACCTCCATAGCATAGGTTTGTGGATCGAAATAAAAGAACCAAACATCCGTTCCAACGGCCTCGTCATAGGTTGCCTTTAAAACTAAATAATCCTTGCCTTTAAACTTCTTCTTAACAACCTCTTTGGAAATAGTCGTTCCAGAGTCTTTTAGTTTCATTGGAAGCCCATAGAGATAGGTATAATAATTTTTGTATAAGTTTGCCCGTTCACAACTTAGGTTGTGTTCTTTTTTAATTGCTTCGGAAAGGTTTGTCATTCCATTAAAGGCGATATTACATTGCCCCTTGTTTAGGGTATATTCGGTTGTAGTGGTCTCTCGAATTGCCTTCATATAGAAGTATTCTTCGGGAAGGTTGATATGTATTTCACTATCTCTATTTGAAGAAGAAGTTTCCATAGTAACCGATAGCTTTCCGTTGAAACTACCCCAGTTTCCGCTAGGATCATGGTAGGCAGGCTTTGTCTAATAATTGTCGACTAGTGAGTTGTTGTGCAATTGTTATTTCAGAAATAAAAAAAAGAGAAATGAAAATTAATAGAAGTTTCATGGTGCTAACATTTTAGATTATAAAGGTATATTTTAATATATACAAAAAGCCCTACAATTTCTCGGGGAGAAAACGGCAAGGCTTCAATCATAGTATTTCAAGAATACTATTCTTTTTTATAACTGGTATAATATTCTTCCATCAAGTTCATTAATGCAGTTACTAGGTCTTTAGTCTCTAACAATAAATTGAAGTACAAAGTGGTGTTTTTTGGACTCGATTCTTCAGTACGGGTACGTTCAATTTGTTTCTGAATCTTTTCAGAAAGGCTATCAAAAACTTCCTGCTTCTTATCTAGAACGTAACTAATTCGATCAAATTTTCTACTATTGAAAATTTCTTCAATTTCAGTAAGTAATGTTGAAAGAGAATCGTCAATCTCTTGAAGATCCTTTATTTGATTAAATCGAAGAGCTTTGTGATTATTATTTACATACTTGTAACTCTTCTTGGAAATAAATTCTAAGGACTGTGTTACATCAGTTAGGTACGCTAAAATTGTGATGTAGAAACTACTTCCACGAACACTGGTTTCATCTAACTTTTTGATAAAGTAAAAAATGTTATCTCTTAATTCTTCTACCTCTGCATCCAACTTGGCAATTCCTTTTTTACTCTTTTTAAGCTTAGATAAATCCTGTTTTGATAGTCCTCTTAGAACATCCGTGTATATTTTGTTCGTTCTAGACGCCATATTGGAAATATTGTCAGCACTTTCAGCGATAATCCCTTGCACCGTACTACTTTCAGATTTCTTTAACCCTACATCGGTTCCTCCCTTATTGTTTCTGTTTTTGTGAGAAATATAGTTTCTTGCCAATAAAAGAACCACTAATAATAGTAATACAGGAACCATAACTTTAACGTTCCAATGGATTAAGAAGGCCACAATTCCAGCAGCAACAAAAGCACTAAATGCTGTAAAGAACCAACCGCCAATCACATTAAGTACACCCGCAACTCTATATACAGCACTTTCACTCCCCCAAGCTCTATCTGCTAATGAAGTACCCATAGCTACCATAAAAGTTACATAGGTAGTGGACAGTGGCAATTTCATTGAAGTTGCAATAGAAATTAGAATACTTGCAACCATTAAATTTACCGCAGCACGAACCATATCGAATGCTGGAGCTTCTTCTCCTTTTTCAAGAACTAGAACTGGTTTCTCAAATTTTTGATTGATTTTCTCCTGAGTTGATTTAGGTAAAACTTTGGAAAACATAAAGGATAACCCTTTAGCCGTTCTTACAACTCCTCTTGACAGAAAATTAGGTTGAAAACGCTCTTTTACAGAATCTTGACTTGAAAGATCAATAGACGTTTTAAGTACACCTCTTGCTTTTTTTGAAAACCATAAAGTAAGAACCATAATGATTCCTGCAATGAACAATAGTAGTGTTGGAGTAGGAACTTTTTTACCCATTACATCCATACTAAATGCATCTGCAGCAACACCAGAAATCGACCAAGCTTCATAAGATTGTAAAGCTGCAATAGGCACCCCAATAAAGTTTACTAAGTCATTTCCTGCAAAGGCCATGGCAATAGCGAAGGTTCCAATGATAATGATAAACTTATATACATTAATATTAAAAAACTTATTCAAGAATCCACAAATGGAGGTCCAGATGATAAAACTAATAGCGACAATGATAGTTGTATTGCCAAAAACAAACTCCTTAAAATCTGGTGGAATAAAACTCGTATCCTTTAGACCTTTAATAAAAATAAAATAGGTAATGGCCGTGGCCGCAATCCCACCAAAAAGGTTTGCTACCCAAGCAGATTTTTCTTCAAATTTGAAGGATAATAATAGTCTAGATACATATTGAATAAGAGCCCCGACCGAGAATGCGACGACAACTGATAGTAGTATTCCAAATATTATTTCGGTTGCTTTGTCAGTGTTAATATATCGAGTTAAATCTGAAAATGTTTCGGTGCCAGAGGCACTTATTTTTATTAAAGAGATTACTACAGCAGCTCCTAATAGTTCAAAAACGATGGAGACCGTCGTTGAGGTGGGCATTCCAAGAGTGTTAAAAAAGTCTAACAGCAGAATATCAGTAATCATCACGGCCATAAAAATGATCATGATCTCATTAAAATAAAACTCGCCAGGCACGAAAATACCCTTACGTGCTACTTCCATCATCCCACTAGAAGATAGGGCCCCGAAAGCGATTCCTAAACTAGCAACAATCATAATCGTTTTAAATGAAATGGCTTTTGAACCTATAGCCGAATTCAAAAAGTTCACAGCATCGTTACTAACACCAACTACAAGGTCGGCAATTGCAAGCACTCCTAATGCTACGAGCATCAATACATAAATATTATCCATAATATTCTAAGTTAAATCGGTGTAAATATCTCAAAACTGTTTAGAGTATATATTACCAAATTGTTATCTCTTACTATTAAAAATGTAAATCAAATCCTAAACGAAATTCCAAACCAGCTTCGTTACCATCTATGGTATTGTAACTAAAGTCACTTTGTACTTTCAATTTATGTCCTGCGATATACTTTGATACACCAATAGTATATTGTTCTTGCTTGTCTTTTCCAGTAATCATTCCATAGTCAAGAGTAGTAAAACGCCCTGCTACTTCATAATTATTTTTGAAAAGGTAACCAGCTTGCAAGTTAAATGCGTTTCCAACCTGAACAACATCACCCGTCTCTGTAACACCATCTGCCTCAACAGCAACAGGTGCATCGGCATCACGATTAGCATATTCACCCATAAAAGAGAACCCTTTAAATTTGAACATCGCATCTACAAAAATAGTAGAGATGTCTGTTTCATAAAATCCTGTTTCAGTTGCCATATAGGACCCTTGATTACTTCGGTTTTTAACTGCGTCTTGATTAAAATCATAGGTGACACCGACCATCAACTTTGGTGTTTCTTCTCTTTTAAGGTCGGCTTGAAAATAATCGCCTTTGCTTTTAAATTTTCCAAAAGGAAGTAGTTCCAACCTTCCGGTATATTGATGGCCACCTAAGTTTCCACTAGTAATGTTTCTACCTTCTCCTTGAGAGATTGCTATCTTTTCCCGAATCATAAATTTTTCTGAAAGCATTGCAGAATGACGAACTTGGACACCTAAATCACGGTCTATATTAAATTTGCTATTTAGCATCGAGCGATCAATTAGCTGAAGATTTGCCGATGAAACAACACGTTCCACATTTCCAGGAAGTTTTGTTTGCCCCACCCATAATTCGAAATTTTCACGAAGATTCCACATAATGACCGCGTCTAGAATAAATTTTGGTGCGTTGCTATTAAATTGGTTGGCTCCTGATATATCTCTATTTGAAAGACCTAGCTCAATTTTGTATTTCAATTTTGGAGAGTACGCAAAACCGCTAAATTTTAGACGTGCTCTTCGAATTAAGTAATTCTGTTCAGCTTTTCCGTATTGGTTACCATCGTGATCCCAAGACGATATAGCTCTAAATTGAATACGCGGTGCAAATTTAACACTCCAAGAACTATCCTTCGCCATTAGATTGAGCATTCCTTTTCCAAATTTTGCAGGGGTTTCTTGCTGAGCAAAGCCAAGAGAAGAAAAGCAAATCCCAGCTATAAATAGGGAGTAACGTAATTTCATTAAAATCGTTTTAAGTTTTTGTCGCTGCAAAGAACTTAAACCAATGTTAAGCGAATGTTTCCTAATTGTTATCTTTAGCCTATAAAAAAAGGCTGCCTCCTGAGAGGCAGCCAACGTATCTTAGAATCTAGTCGACAAAAACTAAACGATTTTAAAAAATGCATTACAAAGGAAGTATACCTATGTAGTATTATTGTGAAGAGAATATTAAAAAACATTAATGATAATTAACCATTGAACGAATTTCAATGTTAAATATTCATTTGTAAGAACATGAAAATCAATTAAATAAAAATTCAATGTAAAGTTAACGTTAAGAAATAGTTAATTAGGCTTTATATTTGAGTGAGAAAATCCCAAAATTATTCGGTTATGAAAAAGCTTATTCTTGTATTGGTCGTATTGTTTTCTGCAAATGTTACAGTTGCGCAATGTTGTAAAACGAAAACAGTTTGTAAAAAAGATTCTTACGTTTTGAATGATGGGCTTATAGAGGCGGCCGTAGCTTATTATGGTAATGGTGAGAAGGGTAGGGACTTGGACTTTTTATCAAGGGAATACACAAAAAGAAGTAACCTATACGGACTCCCGAATTTCTGAAGTAAATACTTGGAAAAAAACGAACATACGTGTGGTTTCAAATAAACCATAAGAGAATATAAAAAGTTAGTTTAAAATGGATGTCGATTTCGACATCCATTTTTTATGGGATAAGATTTGTAATTGTGTTTAAGTTATTTTATCGTTATTTTAACAAATGGAGGGATTTATAAATTAATTTTGCGTTTATATTTGCTAAAATTGAATTGATTATATGGTAAAGACCTTTTCAGTACTTTTATTATCATTTTCGTTGCTATTTTCGATAGTAGGGCCTTCTGTTTTGAAAGTGCTTGATTTTGAAAATAATGAAGTGATTTTAATTGATAGTGAAGAAGAGTCTCAGAACAAAGAAGGTGAGATTAGTTTAGAAGAGGATATTAAAATCATACAATCGCTATCAAAGGCTCCGAATTTATATTTAGACGAGGATGGTATAGCGTTCAATTTTTACGAAGAAGACTCTTCAATTTATTCGGCTAGCATACATCTACCTCCCCCAGAGTTTTTTATCTAAATATTTGAATTATTTATTACAATTTTAGAAGCGGCCTTTATCACGTTTAAGGGTCAATTTGTTATATTTTATACATGATTTTCGATGAAAAAAAATTTTAATTTTAAACATTTAAAAGGTGATTTATTTGGTGGTATCACTGCCGGTATAGTTGCCTTACCACTGGCATTAGCCTTTGGTGTAAGTTCTGGTCTTGGCCCTAGCGCAGGATTGTATGGCGCCATTTTTGTTAGTTTTTTTGCGGCCCTTTTTGGAGGGACTAATACGCAAATTTCTGGTCCTACCGCGCCAATGACAGCCGTTAGTATGGTGGTAATCGCCGGAATTATTGCTATGAATGATGGTGATGTAAACAAAGCCTTACCTGCGATTTTAACGGTATTTTTACTAGCCGGATTGATGCAAATAGGATTAGGTCTTATTGGAATAGGAAAGTACATTAAGTACATTCCGTATCCCGTAGTCTCTGGTTTTATGACAGCGATTGGAATAATTATTTTGGTAACGCAAATCCTTCCAGCAATTGGATATTATCCAAAAGAAGACGCCGAATTTGCAGCTCAGTTTAAGCCACAGGCGGAGGAAATAATGTTGGATAATATCTTAAAAGAAGAAGCGGGCGAAGGAATTTTGGTGCTTGAGGATTTCAAAGAGACTATCAAAAGAGCGGAAGGAATTACTCAGTCTCAAATTTTAAAAGAGTCGCAAACCTTAGCTGCATCTGAAGCCTCCGGGGTTCTTGGAACGATCAAGGTGCTTCCTAGGGCTTTGGAAAATATTAACTGGCTTGAGCTGTTATTGGCCTTGGGGACAATCTTAATCATATATGGATTCAAGCGCATCACAACTGTCATTCCAAGTACTTTGGTGGCATTGTTGGTAATGTCGGGGATTGCTTTTGGGTTTAAACTAAATTACAGACCAATTGAGGAGATTCCTAGTGGTTTGCCTATTCCAAATCTTGAAATTTTCACGAATTTTAATTTTGCGAGTGTAACTCCATATATATTTACAGCTTTAACTTTGGCATTGTTAGGAGCTATTGATTCGTTACTCACCTCCGTTGTAGCTGACAATATGACGAAGACAAAGCATAAACCTAATAAAGAATTGGTAGGTCAAGGAATTGGAAATAGCATAGCGGCCCTTTTTGGAGGAATTCCTGGAGCTGGAGCGACAATTCGAACTGTGGTTAACATAAAATCAGGTGGTAAAACGAGATTGTCAGGAATGATGGCGGGTGTTTTACTGCTTATTATTTTATTATTGCTTGGTCCTGTGGCATCTCAGATTCCAGCAGCCGTTCTAGCAGGGATTTTAATAACGGTTGGTATAGGTGTAATGGATTATAAAGGATTGAAAGCGATACCATATATGCCAAGGCCTGAAGTGATAATTATGCTTGTAGTACTTGTACTTTCTTCCGTTTGGAATTTGGTGTATGCAGTAGGGATAGGTCTTGTCATTGCCTCTTTAATGTTTATGAAGAAAATGGGTGATCTTACCGCGGAGCGATCCGATGTAAAAACACTTCTCAAAGAAAAGGCTTGGGATGATGAACATGGCTTTCCTGAATCCCTAAAAGAGGAAGTCTATATTAAGCACCTTAAAGGACCATTGTTCTTTGGGTCTACCAGTGATTTCCAGCAACTTGCATCTCAGATACCAAATTCGGCAGCTGCGGTTGTGATTAGGATGGGGAGAATGCAATACATAGATCAATCTGGATTGTATGCTATGGAAGATGTTTTGGTAGATCTAGCCAAAAGAGGTATAAAGGTGATGTTGGTTAATGTTTTAAATCAACCAAAATACATGCTAGAACGAATAGATATTATTCCAGACCTCGTTCCAAAGGAGCAAATATTTACGAATTTTAGCGATTGTTTAAAATGGATTAATGAGAATGTAAAAGGCGAAGTTAAATTATAAAAAAGGAAAGATGAAAGTGCATACAAAAGAAACACAGGAAGCAATGACCCCTAAAAAGTCACTAGATTATTTGAAAGATGGGAATCAGCGATTCCTAACGGGCACAACGGTTGATCGAAACTTATTGGAACAGATAAATGATACAGCAGAAGGTCAGTTTCCTTTTGCGACGGTTTTGCATTGTATAGATTCTAGAGTTTCTGCTGAATTATTATTTGATCAAGGAATAGGAGATATTTTTAGTATTCGAATTGCTGGAAACTTTGTGAATGAAGATATCCTTGGAAGTATGGAGTTTGCCTGTAAATTGGCAGGGACTAAATTAATTGTAGTTTTAGGACATACTAGTTGTGGTGCCGTTAAAGGGGCATGTGATCATGCGAGATTAGGAAACTTAACAGCGCTTATAGAGAAGATTGAGCCAGCCGTTAATGCTGTGAAAGAGCCTCAAGATGATACACTTAGAAATTCCAGCAATATTGAGTTTGTCAATAATGTAGCGGCGAAGAACGTTCAAATGTCTATTGAAAACATTCGTAATCAAAGTTCAGTATTGGTTGAAATGGAGAACAATAATGAGATTATGATTGTTGGTGCTATGTACGATGTAGGGACTGGAAGTGTGTCTTTTAATATTTAAGCCATCAAACAAAATTTATAATAGAAAAGGCCTCCCAAATTTGGGAGGCCTTTTTGGCAATTCAAAAAACTATAAGCTTATTATAATCTTGCGTTAATCCATGACCAACCTGAAATATCAACTGCAGTTCCATTAAATACATCATCATTTGTAGAAGTCATCGGAACTCCATCAACAATAACGCTTTCAATTGGTCCATCATCTTTCATTTCAACATTGGTATCATATCCTGTAATCAATACATTGGTCAATGTTGCTCCTGATTCTTTTTTGAACTGTAATGCAGTACCTCCGGTTGAAGAAACGGCGGTGAAGTTTTCGAAAGTTGGATTGAAATTGTCTTTATCTGCTTCAACAGCTGTTGAGAAGCCATCAATTGTGTGCAGCACATAGGTATTTGTTATGGCTCTGTTCCATCCTTCCGTCCAGTCTACGGCATCATCTTCGTTATTTTCAATATACACATTAGTGGCATTAACAGTTCCACCAAAGAATTCAACACCGTCATCTGCTCCGTTCACAAGGGAAACGTTGTCGATTGTAGTTCCCGATCCAACCGCATACAATGTTAAACCATTGTATTGTGAGCCCGTTGTAATTTGTGCTCCGGCTCCTTCTCGACCACCTTCAAATACTTGATCTTCAATTTTATTGATAAATAGTGTGTTGAATTTGAGCGTGTGATTATCATTTACCCTAAATCTTACCGATAGTAAGGACGAAGTGGCAACTGTTTTTTTCCAGGTGATTGCATCGGTAATGCTATCATCAATGAAATTTGCACGGAATTGTCTGAACTCACCATCACGATACTCAAAATTTTCAGATTGACCAGCGGTTAAAAGAACTTTTATTTTTTCACCAATTTTTGCCCCAGCACTAAACGAATAGGGTCTGTTTATGGGTAAATCAACTACTTCTAGATTCCAACTTTGTTGTGTAAGTGCCTGTTTTACTGAAAAGTCCTTCTGATAAAATCCAAAGGTAACATCCCTGTTATTGGCAGAAACTTTAAAATTGTCATAAACCCCATCGCTAAGAACATTTGTATTTACCGAAGAACTGGCGCTAATAGAAAGTAAGCTACTTCCTGAAAGTTCTTTTGAATAGATATTAATATTTCCTGATGCTTGGTCTGTTGAGGTTTTGGTGGAAGTTGTTTTGCTAACATCAAGACTCTGGATAAATCGTGCTGGAAAAGACTTAGGTTAATATTCTTGCGCTCAATATCGCCTGATGGAATTGGCAGGCCATTTAATGTAGTATATAAATACCGATCACCCAACCCTCTTACGAATACGTCGCCAGGTCCTTCTGATTTTGTAACACCAGAAATTTTTCTGTAGCACCAGCGGCATCAGAAACACCTAGTTTTGAAAGCTGCTCTGAGCCAATACTTTCTTTAATGGCCGTGGTTCTTTTTTGTTCTAGAAGAAGAGAAACTTCGCTCTCTTTTCGGGTAGTTGTTTTGATAAAAACCTCACCTAGCGCTGCTGCGCTTGCAGCCATAGGAACATTTACAGTTGTCACTTTACTCGTCTCAACTACAATATTATTAATAGTTACAGACTCATAACCTACAAAACTATATACTACACTATAGGTTCCAACGGGTAAATCCTGAAGTGCATATAATCCATCGAAGTCAGAAGTAGTTCCCTTTTCAGTTCCGTTAATATACACATTGGCAAATGGCAATGGTTCATTATTATAATCCTGGTCTACTAGCATTCCAACAATAGAGCTGGTTCGCTGGGCGAAAGTGATTGCCGTGAAGCCAAATAGTACTAATGTAAATAGTTTTGTCATTAAATTCTTGGAGCAAAGAAGCCTTCGTAATGTAAAGTCGAGGTTAATTAAAGATTAAGTGTTTATCATTTCAAGGTTAGGAAAATGTTAAGCCTTCTTGTTGCCAGTTTTTCTATTTTCCTTATTGAAAATACTATCTTGCATCTCTAAATTGAGCAACGCATGATGCAATGGGAGCAGCTTCTTTCTTTACGAAGACAGGGAGATACCAATAAACGATTACGAGTAGAACAAGATGAGACTAGATTGGGTTTTGAGGTAGATTATGACCGAGTTATTTTCTCTTCAGCCTTTAGAAGTTTGCAGGACAAAACCCAGGTGATTCCTTTATCCAAAACTTCCTTTATACATACTCGCTTAACCCATAGTTTAGAGGTGTCGGTCGTAGGCCGTTCCTTAGGGCGTATGGTGGGCAGAGTTATTTTAGAAAAACATCCTCATTTGCAAGCCGTTCACGGACATCATTTTAATGATTTTGGAGCAATAGTAGCGGCAGCATCATTGGCGCATGATATAGGGAATCCGCCTTTTGGGCATAGTGGTGAAAAGGCTATTGGAGACTATTTTGCTTCTGGAAAGGGGAAACGTTTTAAGGAACAATTGACCGAAAAAGAGTATCAAGATTTAATTGATTATGAAGGAAATGCAAATGGTTTTAAGATACTTACGGAGTCTAAAAATGGAGTAAATGGAGGCCTTCGTCTGTCTTTTGCAACCTTAGGTGCTTTTATGAAGTATCCGAAAGAATCTCTTCCTAAAAACCCTTCAAGCCATATAGCCGATAAGAAGTTTGGAGTTTTTCAATCTGAAAAAGAATTCTTTGGAGAAGTAGCTTCCGAGTTGGGTCTTTTGAGAAGAGGTGAGAATGCAAACGTGAGTTATGGACGTCATCCATTGGCGTATTTAGTAGAAGCTGCAGATGATATTTGCTATACGATTATTGATTTTGAAGATGGAATTAATCTAGGATTGATTGAGGAAGAGTTCGCATTAGAATATTTGATTAAGCTGGTGAAGGAGCGAATAAATTCAGAAAAGTATAGCAGTTTAAGGAAATCATCAGATCGATTAGCATACCTTCGATCATTGGCGATTAGTGCATTGATTGCTGAAGCTACGTCTATTTTTCTAGAGAATGAAGAGGCTATATTGGCTGGAGGTTTTTTCGAAGCATTGCTTGATAAAAGTAGCTATAAGACACAAATTGATGATATAATAAAAATTAGCGTTGAAAAGATTTACCAAAGCACTGAGGTTATAGATAAGGAGATAACGGGGTATTCGATTTTGGCAACACTATTGGAAACCTATACAACCGCATTTGAGAATTACCATAATGGATCCAGTCGACATTACGATAGATTAATATTGGAAAATTTTGATAAAGAATCTTTAGAAGATCAATCCGTTTATACCTATTTAATGGAATGCTGTAGTTTTATTTCCAGACTAACGGACGGAAATGCTTTGCAGATTTTTCAGAAGATAAAAGGAAACCTATAGTATTTATTTTGAGGGGCTAAATATATATCTACTTCCGGCCTTCTGAGTATAATAAATAGGAGACTTGCACTTTTTTACAATTCCTTGAAAGATCTTATTGCTTTTTTCGACACAACGACTGCAAATCGTTGCAAATTCTTGACACAAAAGACTTAAACTCCTAATATTTGCTATCTTTGATGTTAAATATTAGGATATTGTAAAATATTACTGAAGTTTGTGATATTTTTATAGACTTAGAATTAATTAATCTTTAGTATAAGGGGCGTTTAAAGTTTCTCCTTATACGTTAATCGTAAAATTTAAAAAAATATGAAAAAAGTACTCTACTTACTTGCATTTATTACTGTGAGTTTTGCTAGTGCGCAAGACTTCAGTGGTGTGATTAGCTCGCACTTAAACAGCAATCGCACGGCGCTTGGCTTAGAACCTCAGGATGTTGAGGAATTCGCTATTAGCTCGAACAGCTTTTCAAAAAGCATGAACTTGGACAACGTCCATGTTAGCCAAATGCATCAAGGAATTGAAATTTTTAATTCAACATCTTCTTTTGCAATAAAAAATGGAAGTGTTGTAAACGCAGCCCTTTCTTTTACCCAAGGTGTTGCACAAAAAGTAAACACAACGTCTCCTTCAATTTCTGCAACTTCTGCAATTTCTAGCGCAGCTAGTGCATTGGGAACAGGAAGTCCTTCTAACATAGTGTTGTTAGAGACAATTGGAGATAACAAATTTGTATACTCAAACGGAAATATTTCCTTAGAGAACATCCCAGTAAAACTGGTTTATCAAACAACAGATAATAACACATTAAGACTTGCTTGGGATTTAAGTATTTATCTTTTAGACGCTAGTCATTACTATAGTGTAAGAGTGGATGCCGTTTCAGGAACTGTTCTTAATACTATTGACTGGGTAACTAGCTGTACATTTGGTGAAATTGCTCATTCTCACTTTGGAGCTTCCAATGAGGAGAGTAGTGTTTTGTTTGAAGACAAAGCTACGGTAAGCGTGAATATGGCAGGAGGAGCTCAGTACAGAGTTTTCCCTATTCCGGCTGAAAGTCCTAATCACGGACCTGAAGCATTGGTTCCAGACCCAGCAAACGCTATTGCGTCTCCTTTTGGATGGCACGATACAGATGGTGTAGCAGGTGCTGAGTTCACTATTACAAGAGGAAATAATGCTTACGCTTATGAGGATCAAAGTGGAAGTAATTCAGGAACCTCTCCAGATGGTGGAGCGACATTGGATTTTGATTTCCCATATGATTTGACGATGCAGCCAGCAGTATACGTGGACGCTACTACTACTAACTTGTTTTACATGAATAACATTCTTCATGATGTATTGTACCAATATGGGTTTGATGAGGGTAGTGGAAATTTTCAAGAAAATAATTATGGAAACGGTGGTTTAGGTGGTGATAATGTAAATGCTGAAGGACAAGACGGATCTGGAACAAACAATGCAAACTTCGCAACTCCACCGGATGGAGGGAATCCAAGAATGCAAATGTATTTGTGGCTTGGATCTTCAGGACCAATTGCAGACATTTTAACAATAAACAATGGTCCTTTGGCTGGTATTTATAGTGGAGTTCCTGCTAATTTTGGAGGGGCTATACCTACTGGATTGACAGAAGATCTTGTTGTAATTGAGGATGATGATGCTGGAGCTTCGACAGATCCAAATGATGGTTGTGATAATGTATTAAATGGTGCTGATTTAGTAGGTAAAATTGTAGTAATAAGAAGAGGAGAATGTGAATTCGGATTTAAAGCACTATCTGCACAGGATGAAGGTGCCATTGCAGTTATTATGGTAAATAACGTAGCAGGTGCGCCAATTGTTATGGCACCTGGTGCCGTGGGAGCTCAAGTAACTATACCACTTTTTATGGTTTCTGATGTAGATGGTAATGCTATTATCGCCGAAATAAATGGTGGTGGATCTGTAAATGGAACTATTAATGGAGGTGCTATTGTTGTTGATAGAAGTGGGGATTTAGATAATGGTATTGTGGCTCACGAGTTTGGTCATGGTGTTTCAAATCGTTTAACAGGAGGGCCTAACAACACAGGATGCTTAGGTAATGCTGAGCAAATGGGTGAAGGATGGAGTGATTATCTTTCTCTAATGTTTACAATAGAGCCAGGAGATATGGCAGATGATATAAGAGGTATTGGAACCTATGCTCTCTTTCAACCACTTGATGGTAATGGAATTAGAACTTTCCCTTATACAAGAGATATTACTGTAAATACACATACCTATGATGATATTAAAACAGAATCAGTTCCTCATGGTGTTGGATCTGTATGGTGTGCAATGCTTTGGGATATGACTTGGGATTTAATTGATGCTAATGGTGGAGCTATTGGTGATATCTATACTGGTACCGATGGAAATAACATTGCATTGCAATTGGTTATGGACGCTATGAAGCTACAACCATGTAGTCCAGGATTTATAGCCGGACGTGATGCTATTTTAGCAGCGGATGTTGCAGCCAATGGAGGAGCAAATTGTGAATTAATTTGGAATGCATTTGCAAGAAGAGGATTAGGAGCTAGTGCCGATGGTGGATCTACTGGAAGTGTTACTGATGGTACCGAGGCATTTGATGTGCCTTCTCCGGGAACTTGTTCATTAGGTGTTGCAGACAACAATAGCTTTAATAGTAACTTTATTATTTATCCTAACCCGTCAAAAGGTAGTATAAACATTAAATCAATTGTAGATGCTGGAAGCGTGACAGTTTCTATTTATGACCTTAACGGTAGAGCTGTATACTCTGAAGCAATGGAGTTACATAATACTGTAAGCATTAGTGCAGAGGGAATAACCACTGGTATCTATATTATTCAGATAGATGGAACTGATTATAGTCAGACTTCGAAATTAATTATTGAATAAATAAAAGATTTAATTATTTCTAAATTAAAAGGAGGCTTTCGAGCCTCCTTTTTTATGTATATTTCTTAAGGGTTTTACCAATGGTTTCTGAAGAGATGCCAACTAGGTTTTGCAGTTGTTGAATTGTACCGTGTTCTGGAAATTCATCGGAGATTCCCAGCATTTCAACTTTATTTGAATAACTATGTTTAGAGGCAAATTCGGAAATACTACTTCCAAAACCGCCTTTTAAAATACCATCCTCAACGGTAATTATTGTATCATACTTTTTAAAAATAGAGTGAAGTAAGATTTCATCCAAAGGTTTAATAAATCGCATATCATAACAGGCCACTTTTTTGGAATGAGTACAATTTTCAATCGCAGCAAGAGCATTGATTGCCATTGTTCCAATGGTTAAGATAGCAATTTCAGAACCTTCTATTAGTTGTTTCCCCTTTCCTATTTCCATTTTTGAGAAGGGCTTTTCCCAGTTCATTCCAGTTCCTCTTCCTCTTGGATAACGAATTGCCATAGGTTTGTTTAAGCCTAGTTGCGCTGTAAATAGCATGTTTCTCAACTCTATTTCGTTTCTTGGGGCAAATATGATTAGGTTTGGAATACACCTTAAGAAAGCAATGTCAAAAATCCCATGATGTGTAGCTCCATCTTCACCTACCATTCCTGCTCTGTCTAAACAGAATATAACAGGTAGTTTTTGGAGGCATACATCATGAATTACTTGATCATATGCGCGTTGAAGAAAAGTCGAGTATATATTGCAAAAGACAAACAATCCTTGAGAGGCAAGACCCGCGGCAAAGGTAACTGCGTGTTGCTCAGCAATGCCCACGTCAAATGCTCGGGAGGGGAAAACCTCCATCATATATTTTAAGGAACTCCCTGTTGGCATGGCAGGAGTAATCCCCACAATTTTTTCATTTTGCGCTGCAAGTTCCACAATAGTTTTACCGAAAACATCTTGAAATTTTGGAGGAAGTTTATCGCTATTCTGGGGAAGTAAATCACCAGTTTTGGCATCAAACTTTCCTGGGGCATGGTAAGTAACTTGATTCTCTTCGGCTTGTCGTAAACCTTTTCCTTTTTTCGTAATTACATGTAGAACTTTGGGGCCGTTTATATCTTTAAGTCTTTTCAGTTCTGAAATCAAATCGGATAGATTATGCCCATCAATAGGGCCGGAGTATTTGAAATTAAGAGCCTCAAATAGATTGTCAGTCTCGGGAGCTCCGTTTAAATTTACCTTGGTGAAGTAGGCCTTTAGCGCTCCAACACTAGGGTCAATTCCTATGGCATTGTCGTTTAGAATAACAAGAATATTTGTGTCTGTTACACCGGCGTGATTAAGTGCTTCAAAGGCCATTCCACTGGCAATGGAGGCATCTCCTACTATGGCAATATGCTGTCTTTCGACATCACCTGTCAATTGCGCAGCAATTGCCATCCCCAGCGTTGCTGAGATTGCCGTGCTGCTATGTCCTGTGCCAAAAGCATCATATTTGCTTTCACTCATTTTAGGGAATCCACTAATTCCTCCAAGTCTTCGGTTGGTATGAAAATTAGCCTTTCGCCCCGTCAAGATTTTATGTCCATAGGCCTGGTGTCCAACGTCCCAAATCAAAATGTCGAGAGGAGTGTTAAACACATAGTGAAGTGCAATGGTTAGTTCAATTACCCCAAGGCTTGCTCCTAAATGACCTTCTTTCACAGCAATAATGTTAATGATAAACTCGCGCAATTCTTGAGCAAGTTGAGGTAAGTCCTGGGGAGAAACTTTCCGAAGATCTTCGGGAAACTTGATGCTATTTAAAATGTTCTTAGACACAGAGCAAAGATACGTTTCTAGTTTATTAGTGAAATAGTTAATTTGTACTTTTGAATAAACTATAAAGAATGATAGAAGCATATGATGACACCTATTTTATGAAGCGAGCGCTTCAAGAAGCAGAGGTCGCTTACCAAAGGGGAGAGGTTCCTATTGGTGCTGTTGTAGTAATTAACAATCAAATTATTGCTCGTGCCCACAATCTAACCGAAACCTTGAACGATGTGACAGCGCATGCAGAGATGCAAGCAATTACTGCAGCTGCCAACTATTTAGGAGGAAAGTACTTGTTGGGTTGCAGTCTATATGTCACAATAGAACCTTGCCAAATGTGTGCTGGAGCCTTGTTTTGGAGTCAGATTTCCAATATTGTTTATGGAGCGAGAGACGAACAACGAGGATGTATTAACCTCAATACTAAGCTCCATCCTAAGACTAAAATGACAGGAGGTGTTTTGGAGAACGAAGCTTCTGGACTATTGAAAAGATTTTTTGTTGAAAAGCGAAATTTGAACTAGCGAAAAGGCATAAAAAAACCTCCGAAATGTTGAATTAAGGAGGGTGAAATCTTAATAAGTATATATAGCTCTTAGTCGTGGATTACGCGAACTTGCCCCGCTACCATTCCTTTTCTTCCTTCTTCTTCGACATATTCTACTTTGTCCCCTTCATTAAGGGCTTCCCCGTTAAGTCCGGTCACGTGTACAAAAATGTCTTTCCCGGTTTCATCATTGGTGATAAAACCAAAACCTTTAGATTCGTTGAAAAATTTTACTGTTCCTTCCATTGTAAAAAAAATAAATTAATAATTTGGTGTTAATGTGCTATAAATGTAATGCGGTTTTTTAACAAAATGAAAAATATTTCGAAAAATGTACCTGATTTATAACTTATTATCTTTTTGATAGTTCTGCATTCTCTCTATACTTTCCTTTGTTAGCATATAGTCTTTAACGTTTTTATCCTTCCAACGATGATATATAAACATAGGCATTAGAATAAAAAAACCAACGACTATTGAAGTTCCAATAATGAGATGACCGGTTGCCTCATCTTGAGGTTTAACGTAAAAACCGATACAAATGGCAACGACGACGACTATAAGTAATATGGATAAAAAATACTTCATTTTTTTATTTTCCTGAAAAATCTATTAATTTTCTTCTGTAAGCAGTTAATAATTTAGATTTGGATACAAAGCCATAGTATACTCCGTTTGAAAGTACAGGCAGATTCCAAGCCCCGGTGTCTTGAAACTTCTTCATCACACCAGTCATTTTATTTTCTTCCAAAGATATAATGGCGGGAGGGTTCTGCATCAAATCTCTGGCAATTACATTTTTGTACAAATTTTGATCGAACATCACTGGTCGTAGATCATCTAGCAATATGATTCCCTCTAAGTTCCGGGTTTTTTTGTTCACAACGGGAAATAAGTTTCGTTTGGACTTAACTATAGCCTCATGAACCAATTCGCCTAGAGTCATATCTGGATAGACCTCAATAAAATCACGTTCAATAACTGTCTTAATATCCATTAGAGTTAGTACGGCGTGATCTTTATTATGTGTAATTAGCTCACCCTTTCTTCCTAGTTCCATGGCATACACTGAGTGTGGCACAAAATATTTGGTAATAGAAAAGGAAATAGCTGCTGTAATCATAAGAGGGATGAATAATTCGTAGCCACCTGTAACTTCGGCAATTAGGAAGATGGCGGTCAATGGAGCATGTAATACTCCGGCCATTAGTCCAGTCATTCCAACCAGGGTAAAATTACTTTCAGAAACGGGGCTAGAAAGGAAGCCTATATTGTTTAAGATTTTAGCTAGCGTAAAGCCCATAATACTTCCCATAAATAGTGTAGGCGAAAAAATACCACCAACACCACCAGCTCCAAAGGTAAGGGAGCTGGCTATGACTTTAAAGAGGACTAGTCCAGAGAGCAGGGTTATCATCACCCATATATTTGCACTGTCTAATTGAAATATATTATTTTCTAAGGCCTTTTCGGGATTACCTTGAACCAGGTTATTAATGATATCGAAACCCTCTCCATAGAGAGGAGGAATAAAATAGACCAGTATCCCAATACCGACTCCTCCAATAACAAGCCGTTTAATTGGAGAGCCTATTTTCTCAAAGAACTTCTGAAAACGTTCAAAAATATTAGTGAAATATATAGAAACCAAACCAGCCACAACACCAAGTAATATATATAACGGGATGTCTTTAATTGCAAATTCATCTTCAATATTAAAAGGGAGTAATACATCGTTTCCGAAGAAAAAATAGGAGGTGATAATTGCCGAAACCGAAGCCAATAACAATGGAATCATAGATGCAATAGTAAGGTCAAGACTAAAAACTTCTATGGCAAATATAATTGCTGCAATAGGTGCTTTGAAAATCGAGGACATAGCACCTGCAGCTGCACAGCCTATTAACAAAGTCCTAGTGGCCTGATTCATATGAAGAAGACGAGATAAATTGGAGCTTAGGGCAGCTCCCGTAGCTATAGTAGGGCCTTCAAGACCTACAGACCCCCCAAAACCCACTGTAATAGGTGCGGCAAGCAAATTCCCCCACATCTGAAACCGTTTCATTATCCCTTTTTTCTTGGAAATTGCGAATAACGTAGCGGGAATACCCTGAGTGGGTCGATGTCTTATTACATATTTTATTATTAAATAGGTAAGACCGAGTCCAAAAATGGGAAAAACGAAGTAAAAGGCACTGTGATACTCCTGAATTAATTTGCCTTCTAGTAAAAACTCAATAAAATGGGTGCCATTTTTAATAAGTACGGCACCTATTCCAGACATAATACCTACAATAATGCTTAAAAAAAAAACGAACTGCTTATGCGATACATGTTTTAATCGCCATATAAGAAAGCGGGTAAGAAAAGTTCGTTTTTGCGCAGGCATTTCGGTTGAATCAAAAAATCCTGCGTTTGCAGGATTTTAAAGTTACGATTTTAAGTTCAGTTGTAAACTTAATTCTGTCAATTGTTCTGCAGCGATTGGCGCTGGAGCATCAATCATTACATCTCGTCCTGAATTGTTTTTTGGGAAGGCAATATAATCCCTAATAGTTTCTTGTCCACCAAGTATTGCGACCAGTCTATCCAGTCCAAAAGCCAACCCCCCGTGTGGAGGGGCGCCATATTGAAAAGCATCCATTAAAAAGCCAAATTGTGCTTTGGCCTCTTCAGGAGTAAAGCCAAGGTAGTCAAACATCAAAGCCTGTGTTTCCTTATCGTGAATACGAATAGAACCACCACCGATTTCATTTCCGTTTAGAACCAAATCATAGGCGTTTGCTCTTACCTTTCCTGGATTAGTAGATAATAAGGCTAACTGTCCAGGTTTAGGAGATGTAAACGGGTGGTGCATTGCATGGTAGCGCCCAGTACCTTTATCCCATTCCAATAATGGAAAATCAATAACCCATAGAGGAGCAAATTCATTCGCCTTTCGAAGACCAAGTCTTTCGGCCAATTCCATGCGTAAGGCGCTCAATTGCCCTCTCACCTTATTTTTTTCTCCTGAAAGTACACAGATAAGGTCACCTTTTTGCGCACCAGTTACTTTGGCCCATGAAGCTAAATCCGCTTGATCGTAGAACTTATCTACCGAAGACTTGAAGGTGCCATCATCATTACATCTAGCATATACCATCCCCAACGCCCCAATTTGAGGACGTTTTATCCAATCGATAAGTTTGTCTATCTCCTTACGCGTAAATGTATTTCCGCCGGGAACCGCAATACCAACAACCAGCTCGGCATTGTTGAAAACACCGAAGTCTTTGTGCTGCGCGACCTCATTTAATTCTCCAAACTCCATCCCAAAACGAATATCTGGTTTATCATTGCCATACTTTTTCAAGGCATCATCATAGGTCATTCTTGGGAAAATTTCAATTTCAACTCCGTTTATCTTTTTAAGTAAATGACGGGTTAATCCTTCAAACGTATTAAGAATGTCCTCTTGTTCGATAAAAGCCATTTCGCAATCAATTTGTGTAAATTCGGGCTGTCTATCTGCCCTAAGGTCTTCATCCCTAAAACATTTTACAATTTGAAAATATTTGTCCATTCCTCCAACCATAAGCAACTGCTTGAATGTTTGAGGAGACTGCGGTAATGCATAGAATTGACCTTCGTTCATTCGAGAAGGTACAACGAAGTCACGAGCGCCTTCGGGGGTAGATTTAATAAGGTAGGGTGTTTCTACTTCAACAAAATTCTTTTCGGAAAGATAATTTCGCACAGCCATGGTCACTTTATGACGAAAAATAAGATTCTCTCTTACTGGATTCCGACGAATGTCTAAATATCGATATTTCATTCGTAAATCTTCACCACCATCGGTATCGTCTTCAATAGTAAAAGGAGGGGTAAGCGATTTGTTTAAAATAGAAACCATGGTGGCTAAGATCTCAATATCACCAGTAATCATATTAGGATTTTTTGATTCCCGCTCAATAACTGTTCCTGTTACTTGTATTACAAATTCTCTTCCCAGTTCTGATGCAGCCTCCATCATTTCTTTAGGCGTTCGATCTGCATCAAATATTAATTGAGTAATTCCATAACGATCTCGAAGGTCTACCCAGATTAAAAATCCTTTGTCCCTTATTTTTTGTACCCAACCAGATAAAGTTACCTCTTGGCCTATATTCGAAGCGTTTAATTCGCCATTGGAATGCGTTCTATACATTTTTAAAGTTTATGTGCTTTATATCTTAGAAAGGTGCAAATTTATAAAGATAAAGGATGCCAAGCATCAAAAAAATGCAAAACAACGGTTTTGTATATCGAAAATGGGGGCTGGCGGTACGTGATCGGCTTTGTGATTAGCGCACCGTGGGCAAAGGGAGGCATCAGCGTGCGAATCAGAAGCGTCGGTAAAGCTGTTTATTAGTTTTTAAGAGAATAAATGGGAATTAATTTTTTCCGTGGAATAAATTAAAAACACACTGTTTTTGAACTCAAGAATGATTCGGCACTCCTTTCTGTTGTGCTTTTAAAGAAGCAGTTTCTCTTTTTGACTAACTTCCATATTTCTTCTTTTTCGGTTCAGAATTTATTTATTCAAACTGAGCCTAATCTATATTAGTAGTCGTGATTTTCAAAACTTTCAATATTAAATGTTAATTTAGTATTAAAATTTTATAAATCTTTGATAACTTTACATTCAAAATAACAACCAATGAAAAGACAAAAAAAAATTAATGGTAATAGTTTATTACTATTATTACTTCTTCTTCCGTGTTTTGTGTTTGCGCAAACAACACTTACAGGAAAAGTAAACGACCAGAAAGGAGCAACTGTTCCCTTCGCAAACGTAATTGAAAAGGGTACCACAAATGGTACAACAACCGACATGGATGGCAACTTTACTATTAACGTAGAGAGTTTACCTGTGGTATTGGTGTTTTCTTCACTTGGTTATACAACTGTAGAGCAGAATGCTTCCAGTGCGGCATCAATTAGTATTGTAATGGGTGAATCTGCCGAAGCATTAAGTGAGGTGGTAATAACCGCTTTAGGTATTTCTAGAGAGAAAAGGTCTCTAGGATATTCTACTCAGGAATTAAAAAGTGAGGAACTTATTACAAATAAGAGTGGAAATCTTACTAACGCTCTGTCTGGTAAGGTATCTGGGCTTCAGATTAGAAAGAACACCAACTTTGGTGGTTCAACTAATGCTGTTATTAGGGGTAACGCCTCTTTAACTGGAAGTAACCAAGCTTTATTTGTAATTGATGGAGTGCCAATTAGTAATAGTAACTCTAATAATGTTAATCAAGGTCAAGCGAGGGGAAATTATTATGACTATGGTAATGCCGCGTCCGATATCAATCCAGACGATATTGCATCTATTAACGTATTGAAAGGTGCTGCTGCATCGGCATTATACGGTTCTCGTGCGGCTAACGGTGTGATTATGATTACAACCAAAAAAGGAAAAAAATCTACCAAGGGAATGGGCATTACACTTAGTACAGGTGTGAATGTTGGTTTTGTAGATAAAAGTACTTTTGCAGAGTATCAAACTCAATATGGTGCTGGATACGGACATTATTATGGTGGGCCAGATAATTATTGGTATGATGATAATATAAATGATGATGGTGGACTTGTTGCGCTTTATACGGAAGATGCTTCTTATGGTGCTCCGTTTGATGAAAGTTTATTTGTATATCAATGGGATTCTTTTGATCCAGGCTCTCCAAACTATAAGAGAAAAACGGCTTGGAAAAATGCAGAGAACGGACCTATTTCGTTCTTTAAAACACCAATAACATTAACAAACTCCATTTCTTTCGATAAAGGGTTTGATGAAGGGTCTTATAGATTGGCTTACACAAAGTTAGATCAATCGGGTTTATTGCCAAATAGTGAAATAAACAAGCATAACTTCTCGTTGAGTGGAGTATTTAATGTAACGGATAAGCTAACGGCTACTGGTTTTGCCAACTATATAAAGACTGATGGCTTAGGACGTAACTCAACAGGGTATAATGATAACGTTGTTGGTATGTTTAAGCAGTGGTGGCAGACCAATGTTGATGTGCAACAACAAAAAGATATCTACTTTGCTACCAGAAGGAATGTTACCTGGAATCCTAGCTCTAGTGATGCTGGTGCGGCACCAATTTTTTGGGATAACCCATATTGGACACGATATGAAAACTATCAAAACGATGAAAGAAATCGTTTTCTCGGAAATTTTTCTTTGAACTATAAATTTGCGGACTGGGTAAATGCTACAGCGAGAATTGCAACAGATAGCTATAGTGAAAGACAAGAAGAACGAAGGGCTGTAGGTTCTGTGGCCACTAGTTTTGGTCTAACAAGAGGTAATGTGGATTCTGGATATTTGAGAAGAGAGATTTCAAATACTGAAACCAACTATGACTTAATGGTGAATTTTAACAAGGATCTTTCAGAAAAAATTAATCTATCAGGTGTAATAGGAACCAACATAAGAAGGAGCGAGTATCAATCGGTAGCTGCTTCGACTTCTGGCGGACTAGTAGTGCCAGGTTTGTATTCATTGCAGAATGGAAGAGGACCATTGCCAAACCCTGTGGAGAGAGCAGAAAAAATTGGTGTGGACGGTATTTATGCTAGTGCTTCTTTAGGATTTAATAATACTGTATTTGTGGATGGTACAATTCGAAGAGATCATTCTTCTACCTTACCTGCGGAGAACAGTTCTTATTACTATCCATCGGTTTCGACAAGTTTTGTGTTTAGCAAAGTATTAAATGTAGATGCAATTTCTTTTGGAAAATTAAGAGCGAATTATGCTGAAGTTGGAAATAGCGCTCCTTTTGATTTCTTAAAAGACACCTATGTAATAAACGCCGATCAAGGTACTTCGGTTTCAAATACTAGAAAAAATCCAGATCTTAGACCAGAAACAACAACAAGTCTTGAGGCTGGTTTGGAAATGAAGTTTGCTAACAATAGAGTTGGATTTGATGCCTCTTACTACAAAACAAACTCAATTGACCAAATAGTTAAAGTTCCAGTATCAACTTCTACAGGATTTTTAAATAAGATTTTGAATGCTGGAGAGATTGAAAATAAAGGGATTGAACTTTCTGTATTTGCCGTACCTGTTAAAACAGAAAACTTTAAATGGAGATTTAATGCTAACTGGACGCAAAACAAAAATGAAGTACTTTCTTTAGCAGAGGGTATTGAAACATTGCAATTGGGATCTTTCCAAGGGGGAGTTACAATTAATGCTCAAGTAGGGCAGCCATATGGTGTTATTTTCGGAACAGATTATACTTACTTAAATGGAGAAAGAGTAGTGGACGCAGATTCTGGTGAGTATGTTAAAACTACTACTTCTAATAACGCTATTGGAGATACCAATCCAGATTGGTTAATGGGAATATCTAATACGTTAAGCTATAAGAACATTGACTTTAGCTTTTTAATTGATATACAACAAGGAGGAAGTATTTTCTCTTTAGATCAATATTATGGTCAGGCTACAGGTTTGTATGCTGAGACGGCATATTTAAATGATCTAGGGAATCCGGTTAGAAACACGTTGGAAGACGGTGGTGGGTTTATTAACCCTGGTGTAAACGCTGATGGTACGGCAAATACGACTAGAATAAGAGCGGATAGATTTGGGGCCTTTGGTTATCGCAGAGGATTACCAAATGCAGCGTTTGTTTATGACGCGAGTTATGTAAAACTTAGAGAAGTAGCACTTACATACAATCTTCCAGCTAGATTCCTTTCTAGTACATTTATGACGGGACTAACATTTACCGTAACTGGAAATAATCTTTGGATTATAAGTAAGGAATTACCACATGCGGACCCAGAATCTGGGTTAAGTTCGGGTAATTTGCAAGGGTACTCAACAGGTTCTCTTCCGTCGACTCAAGATTATGGATTCAATATTAAAGCACAATTTTAATACAAAAAATATGAAAAAATTAATTCTAATACTTGTTACGGTGTTAACAGCCGTTTCTTGTTCTGAGGATCGTTTAGCTGATCTAAACCAGAACATAAAAGATCCCGCTAGCGTTAGCGGAGAGAGCTTGTTTATTTCTGCAGAAAAGAATGCGGTTGATCAAGTTATAACTCTAAATGTGAATGATAACAATACAAAGTTATGGGCACAGTATTTACAGGAAAGTACTTATACAGACGAAAGTAACTATGACCAAACAGGGAGAAGTATTCCATTAAGTCAATGGAGTACAATGTACAAGGATGTTTTAAAAGATTTGGACGAGGCTTCTAAAATTATTTCTGAGACTACTTATTCTACTCCAGATTTAGTTGCTGCAAAGCCAAACAAATTAGCAATTATTGAAATACTTACAGTTTATAGTTATAGTATTTTGGTTGAAACCTTTGGTGATGTGCCTTATTCTGAAGCTTTGGATCCAGATAATTTGTCTCCTAAGTATGACGATGGAATTACCGTTTATAAGGACTTGGTGACTAGATTAACTGCCGCGACCAACAGTTTAAATACTGGAGCGGGTAGTTTTGATTCTGCCGATGATAATATCTATAGTGGTAATGTTGCACAATGGAAGGTCTTTGCAAACTCTCTTAAATTGAGAATGGGAATGTTATTGTCGGACGCTGATAATACCCTTGCTCAGAGTATAGTAGAAAGTGCGGTTCAAGCTGGTGTTATGACAAGTAGTGCTGATAATGCAAATTATAGCTACTCTTCTTCAGATCCAAATACAAATCCAATGCATGTTGATTTGGTATTAAGTGGAAGACAAGATTTTGTGGCTGCTGTTACCATAACAGATATGATGAATGCGTTGGAAGATCCTAGAAGACCACTATACTTTACTACTGTGGATGGACTTTATGTAGGAGGTGAAATAGGATCTACATCGGGTTATGCTTCACATTCTCACTTGTCTGCGAAGGTGGAGGCTGCAACAGCTCCTGGAGTTCTCTTAGACTATGCTGAAGTAGAATTTTTATTGTCTGAAGCTGCGGCTAGAATATACGGCGTTGGAGGTGATGCAAAAAGCCATTACGATGCTGGAATTACAGAATCTATTTTATGGTGGGGAGGAACACAAGGAGAAGTCGATACTTATCTTGCAAGAGCAGGAGTGGATTATGATACAGCTATTGCAAATAGTACAGCAACTACACCGTGGAAAGAAGTAATTGGAAACCAACGTTGGTTAGCTTTATTTAACAGAGGGTTAGAATCTTGGACTTCGATAAGACGTTTGGATTATCCAATTATGGCGGTGCCTTCAGAAGCTGTGTCTGGTTATCCAAACAGATACACGTATCCAGTTCTAGAACAAACATTAAATGGAACAAGTTATGATGCTGCTTCGGCAGCAATAGGAGGAGATATTGCCGAGACCAAATTGTTCTTCGATAGACTCTAGCATGCAATTATTTATATAGTTCTTTTGAACTAGCCAAGAAAACCGTCCTGACGAAAGTTAAGACGGTTTTTTGCTTATCATATAGAAAGGTTGAATGACATATTTTTCTATCGAAAAAAGACTCATTATTAAGAACAGGTGGAATAAGAACTCAGTTTCTTAATGCTTGGAAAGCTGAAAATTTATAAAGATATAGGATGCCAAGCATCAAAATTTCAGAAAAGAATATGGCTTTGATTTTCAGTCTGTTTTCTGGGAAGTGGTGTTAATATGCATACAAATGTTAAGAAATCGTAAAATGTTTATTAACTTCGAAAAAACAAAAACGACTAATTATGAAACAAAAAAATTCTAATCGCAGGATTCTCCTGCTATTGTCACTCGTTTTTCCGTGTTTTGTGTTTGCACAAACAATTACGGGAAAAGTGAACACTGATAAGGGAGATACTGTCCCCTTTGCTAATGTTATTCAAAAAGGAACTTCTAACGGAACTACTACGGATATCGATGGTAATTTCTCCATCGACGTGCCAAGTTTGCCGGCAATTCTGGAATTTTCTTCTCTTGGTTATACAACCGTAGAGCAGAATGTTACCACGACTGACGCTCTTAGCGTTGTAATGGGTGAATCTGCAGAAGCCTTGGAAGAAGTGGTTATTACAGGTTTAGCAACTTCGGTTAAAAGAGCGAATCTTGCCAACGCCGTATCCACAGTGTCTGGAGAGGAATTAATTGGTACTACTGGTCAATCTACTGTTGATGGAGCATTATATGGTAAGTTAACAGGTGTAAACATTGTTTCTTCCTCGGGAGCGCCTGGCGGTGGTTTTGCAATGAGACTGCGTGGTATTTCTTCTATTAATGGTAATAACCAACCTTTATTTATTGTAGATGGAGTTTACATTAATAATGTTGAGATTCCTTCTGGACTAAGATTTGCTTCTGGAGCAAATAGAGGAAACGAGGAGAATTCATCAAATAGAATAGCCGATATCGATCCAAACGATATTGAGAACATTGAAGTTCTTAAAGGAGCATCTGCTGCAGCTATTTATGGGACAAGAGCGAATGCTGGGGTTGTAATTATTACAACTAAAAGAGGTAGGAATGGAAAAACCAATTTTAGATTTGGGCAAGATATAGGAGCTCAGTCAATTGCAAATAGAATTGGAATGAGGCCTTGGACCGCTGCAAATGTAGAGTCTACATTTGGTGCTGATGAAGTAGTTCGTTATAATAATGCCATCGCCAATGGCGGATTGATTGATTATGAGGATGAAATTTATGGAAATACAGGATTCATTAGAGAAACAAAGTTTAGCGCTGATGGAGGAAATGGAAAAACGAAATTCTATGTTGGACTCTCACATAGAGATGAAGAAGGAATTATAAAAAATACTGGTTATGAGCGTACCTCTATAAAGGCCAATATTGATCATAAGCTATCAAATGTATTTGACTTTTCATTAAGCTCAAATTATGTAAGAAGCACTTCGAGTAGAAGTTTTACTGGTAATGAGAATGAAGGAGGATTGAGTTATGGGTATACTTTGGCATTTACAAGACCTTGGGTTAATCTTTTTCCAAATGCACAGGGTGAATATCCAAATAATCCAAATTATACTGGAAATCCAATCTTTGTAAGAGATAATGCTTCAAATGAAGATTTGAATAATAGGTTTATTCAAGGTTTAAAGGTAAATACAAAAATACTGACAACTGATAGAAACAGGCTTAAGTTAGTTTCTAATTTTGGATTGGATTATCTAGCAAATAGAACAGATGTTTATGTTCCTGAAACGCACCAGGGTACAATTGCTAGTGGTCAAAACGGTTTTATAGGTGTTGGTAATAATGGGTTTACGAACTTTAACTCACAAATCATTGGGGTATGGAACCATGATGCAGCCGACGGCGATTTAGGTTTAACAACTCAAGCGGGTGTTACTTATCTTGATCAAGTTTCAAATTTAGTTTTGAGTACAGCTTCAGATTTAATTCCTGGACAGACAAGTTTAAGTCAAGGAAATAATCAAACCGTTAGGCAGAACCGATCGCAGGTTAGAGAGTTTGGTTATTTTGGACAATTAGAAGGGAATTTTAAAGATCAAATTATTGCAACCTTAGGTTACAGATTTGATAAATCTACCCTAAATGGAGATCCTAATAAACTATATGGTTTTCCAAAAGCATCTTTAGCTATTAATCTAAATAAATTCGACTTCTGGAAATCTGAAGCGATTAATCAATTTAAGATTAGAGCTGCTTATGGAGAAACTGGTGCATCTGCTGCATATGGAGCAACATTCACAAGTTTAAATGCTACATCAACAGGCGGTAATGGAGGTTCTACAATTAATCCTGCGAAAGGAGATCCTAGTATCGAACCGGAGACTTCATCTGAGTTAGAGTTTGGTGTGGATTTAAAGTTTTTTGATAGAATTACTTTTGAAGGAACCTATTATACTAGAAAAGTTGAGGACTTAATACTAAGCAGAGGATTACCAACTTCTTCTGGCTTTACCAGTGAGACTACTAATTTAGCAGATCTTGAAAACAAAGGTATTGAATTGGCGTTGAATGTAGATGTTTTAACCGGAGAGCGATTTGGTTGGACTACAGGAATAAACTACTGGAAGAACGAGTCTGAAATAACAAGACTGGATGTTCCTGCCTTTGCACAGCCAGGTGCAGGTTTTGGTCTAGGACTTGGAACGTATTACATTGAAGAAGGAATGCCAGTTACTCAATTGGCGGGAACTGTGGATGGAGTGCCAACTCAAATAGGTGATGCAGAACCGGAATTCCAAATGTCTTTTAATAACCAATTTACATTATTTAGACAATTTGATCTTTCTTTCTTAGTTCATTGGAAAAAAGGTGGTGATAATATCAACCTTTCAACCTTATTGACAGATTTAGGTGGTACAACACCAGATTTGGATACCCCAGAAGGTATAGAGAGAGCTGGTTCTGGATTTGTTGCGACTCGCTTTATTGAGCCAGCAGGTTATGTAAAATTAAGAGAGGTTGCTTTATACTATAGACTAACTAAGAAAGCTCTTAGTGCGCTTGGTGGAGTTGTTAGTAATGTGAAATTGGGAGTTTCTGGAAGAAACTTATTTACAGAAACCGACTATACAGGGTATGACCCTGAGGTTTCGACAAATGGTAGTTCAGGTCTTTCAAGTGGAATAGATGTTACTCCTTTTCCAAGTGCAAGACAATTCTATTTTCACTTAAATGTTAATTTTTAAAAGAAAAAAGCAATGAAAATATTCAAAATATATATAATGAAAATTCGTCTCTTACTTGCGGCTATGCTAGTAATAGGGGCAACGTCTTGCACCTTTGAAGAGCAAGTAGATCCTGATGGCCCTAGTTTGGAAGGGGTGTTGACAAACGCCTCGATATCGCAACTAAATAACTTAGTAGTAGGGATTGAATCCACAATGAGAAATTCATTAGGAATTCAAACCACTGCTAGTGGTACAATGGCAAGAGAATTATATTTGTTCGATGCTGATCCAAGAAACACCGCTAATATTTTGGGTAAGAATGGATCAACATTGGAGAATAGTGATTTTTATTCAACGGCTGCTTGGGCTGGTAGATATAGAGCAATTAAAAATGCAAATATCTTAATTCAATCAGCTGGGAATACAGGCGCGATTTCACAAAGCGAAGCTGCTGGATATATTGGCTTTGCTCAAACTGTAATAGCTTTTGAACTAATTGAAGTTCTTAAATCTTACGGAAGAGCTAGAGTAGATGTTTCAGATGATTTGAATTTGGGACCAATTTTAGACTTCCCTGCTGCAATTGCAGAAGTAAGAACGCTATTGGATTTGGCTCAAACAAATTTAAATGGATCTTCTTTTGTGTTTGATTTAGCAGGTTTTGATGGATTTGATACTCCTGGAGGGATGGCAAGTTTTAATAGAGCTACTGCTGCTGTTGCGGCCTTATATGCCGGAGATAAAACTGCAGCTAGAAGTGCATTAGCGGGATCTTACTTTAATTTAGGTGGAGATTTAACTACTGGACCAAAGCACGTTTTTAGTACAAGTAGTGGAGATTTAACTAATCCAGTATTTAAAGGTCCATCAGGACCTTTACCAGAGGATGCTAATAATGGGGATCAGATTATTGTTCATAATGATTGGATAGCTGATGCTGAAGCTGGTGATACCCGAGTTACGGCAAAATCTGCGTTAAGACCAGATCCTTCGGTACAAGATTTATTGACAGGAACCCATGAAACTAGATTGTACGCAACTAATGTTTCACCAATTGATATGTTAAGAAACGAAGAGTTGGTTTTAGTTTATGCTGAGGCTCAAATTGGAGCTAATAATGCTGAAGCCGTTACAGCTTTAAATGTAGTGCGTAATGCGGCTGGTTTGCCAAATTATTCTGGAGGAACTGATGATGGATCATTGGTTACTGAGATGCTAAACCAAAGAAGATATTCTTTATGGTGTGAGAACCATAGAATGTTCGATTTACGTAGATATAATTTATCAAACACATTGCCTATCGATAGAGCTGGTGATGTAGTTTATAATGTTTTCCCTGTGCCATTAGTAGAAACAAACTAGTATGTTCTTCGGAATATAATTTACATTAAATTAAAAGGGCCTGATAAAATAAATTTGTCAGGCCCTTTCTTAATACAATACCTTGATTCGTTGTTCAATTAGAATTAATTGAGGGGTCATAATGTTGAATAATGGAGACTATATACTAGTATCATTAACGATACTTCCCTTATGGAAGAGCTGTTAACACCAAAGAAGATACTCTTTGTTGTATGCTGAAGACATCGTTGGGTTGAATGGGGTGGACGTAATTAACAATTTCCTGTCTCCATTTAATGAAGGTTTATAACTAGAGGTTAAATAGTTTGTAGTATAAAAAATCCCATTCACGAAAGTGAACGGGATTTTTGTTTCTTACAAAGAATTAATGCGAAGGAACTACTCTCCTGCTTCAAGATCTAAAACTGTTACTTCCTCTTTTGAAGATTTACTTTGCCACCACATATTAAACTTTGCTGTTAAAAAGAATAAGATAGGAACTACAATTAAAGTTAGGAAGGTTGCAATGAATAGACCGTAAATAACCGTCCAGGCTAATGGCCCCCAGAAAATAACATTATCTCCCCCAAAGTAAAGGTTGGCATCGAACTCACTAAATAAAGTATAGAAATTAATATTGAGTCCGGTAGCTAGTGGAATAAGTCCAAGAATGGTGGTAATGGCAGTTAATAAAACAGGCCGTAAACGTGCTTTTCCAGCTCTTACAACACTCTCGAAAGTGTCTTCAATTTCTAAGTATTCGTCCTTCGCCAATCCTTTGTCTACCTTTTTTCTGTCAATTAGAAGTTGTGTATAATCTAGTAGTACAACACCATTGTTAACAACGATTCCTGCCAGAGAAATAATACCCATCATTGTCATCATAATAACGAAGGGTTTACCAGTAATAATAAGCCCGCCAAAAACCCCGATGAGACTTAAAAAGATAGCAAGCATGATAATTGCTGGCTTTGAAACGGAATTGAATTGAAATATTAAGATAAAGAAAATCAGTCCAAGACCAGTAAAAAAAGCTCTCATCAAAAATACCATTTGCTTATTCTGCTCTTCAATTTGCCCAGTATAATCAATCTGTACTGATGCAGGTTTATCTAAGAAACTCTCCATTTCGGCCTGCACCTTAGTGACAATGACTGCCGCGTCTGTGAATCCTGGTGAGAGTGCCGAGTAAACGGTTACTACTCGTTTTAAGTCCTTATGCTTTATGGAGCTAAAACCAGAGTTATTTCTTTGTTTGGTAACAGCAGATACGGGGATTTCTTTTATTTTACCAGAAGCAGGATCTCTAAATGTTATTTTTTGATTAAAAATAGCGCTTGTATTATATCTGTTTTCTTCATTAAAACGCACATAAATGTCGTAATCCTCCCCATCTTCTTTATATACTCCTGCTTTTGATCCAAAAATTGAATTACGTAATTGCTGTCCTACTTGACCTGCACTTACCCCTAATTCTCCCGCTTTTTTCCTGTCAACTTCAACAATTACAGAAGGCTTCGATTTGTTTACATCAATCTTAAGCTCGTCAATTCCTGGAATACTCTTGGTATTTAAAAAATCGCGCATTCTTTCGGCAGTGGCAATTAACTCTGTATAATCATTCCCTTCCAATTCAATATTGATAGGGTATCCAGCTGGCGGACCTACTGCATCTTTTTCTACACTAATAGCTACCCCTGGATAAATACCTTTCAATGCTTCCTGAACTTTCTTTTGAAGATCCTTACTCTCTGCACCCCTCCTGTATTTATACTCCCGCATGGAAGCTGTTATTTTTCCGCGGTGTGGCATTTCTGCTGCAGACCCTCCATCTGTTTGAGGATTTCCAGCGCCTTCACCCACTTGTGATACGGCACTTTCAACTAAATAGTTATAACCATTGTCAACATATTCTTCAGAATTAAGAACTGCATAAACCCGCTGCTCAATATCATTGGTAATTTGATTGGTTTTTACAATATCGGTTCCCTGTGGGTATTCTATATATACAATTATCTGATTGGGGTCATTATCAGGAAAAAACTCAATCTTAGTTCTTTGACTTGCAACTGATGCCCCAAAACCTCCAAAGGCAACAAAAAGTAAGATGAATGTTCCAATACTTATTACGTAGGGTCTCCAACCCGACAATGCAGTCCGAAGTAATTTTTCATATCCACGTTCCCATCGCGTTAGGATCTTTGTTTGGAAATAATTAGCCATTTTGCGAAGTCCGAAACGATACACCCATAGCATTACAGCCGTAAACACCATAATACTTCCTAAGGCTCTGTAAGCTCCTCCAAAAAGTAAAATTAAGAGACCAATTGCACCAACAATAGAAGTGATAATAATGATGCGTTTAAGTGGCATTTCTTTATCGTCAATACTCATAAATTGAGAGACCATCACTGAGTTAAAAAATATTGCAACAAATAACGACGACCCAAGTACTACAGAAAGGGTGATAGGAAAATAGATCATAAATTGCCCCATTACTCCTGGCCACATACCCAGTGGAATAAATGCAGCGACTGTAGTTGCTGTTGAAATAATGATAGGAAATGCAATTTCTCCAATTCCTTTTTTTGCTGCCTCAATGCGTGTCATTCCTTCTTCGTCCATAAGACGATAGACATTTTCTACAACCACAATTCCATTATCAACCAGCATTCCTAGACCCATAATTAATCCGAAGAGAATCATGGTATTCATGGTGTAACCCAACATGCTCAAGATCATTAATGACATAAACATGGACATTGGAATTGCAAATCCAACAAAAAGAGCATTTTTAAACCCTAAAAAGAACATCAATACCCCAACCACCAGTATTATACCAAAGATTATATTGTTTACAAGATCGTCCACTTGACCAACAGTTTTAGAAGATTGATCATTTGCCAAAGTAACTTTTAAGTCGCTGGGGTACACATTGTTAATTGCGTTATCAACGATAATCTTAATTTTATCGGTCGCAGCAACCATGTTCTTACCCGCTCGCTTCTTAACATCGAGCATTACTACACGTTCCCCAAATTCTCTTGCATAGGTAGTTTTTTCCTTCTCTTTAAAAGACAAAGTAGCAATATCCTGAAGGTAAATAGCATTGCCATTTTCAGATTTAATAACGAAATTATCTAACTCGTTGGGATCGTTAATCTCTCCAATAATACGGACAGTTCGTCTTTGCCCACTTGAAATTAAGTTTCCGGCAGACATCGTAGTATTACCATTGCGCACAGCTCCTAAAATGTCATCAAAACTAACTTGAGCAGCCATCATTTTATAGATATCAACCGCAATTTCTACCTCCTTTTCTTGGGCACCTCTTATGTCTACTTGTTTAATTTCTGGCAAGTCTTCAATCTCATCCTCCAAATACTCTCCAAACTCTTTAAGTTTTTGTACTGGGTAATCTCCGGAAATATTAATATTTAGTATTGGGATCTCTTCAGACATGCTCAAGTCGAAAATATTAGGCTCGACCTTGGCATTATTAAAAGTAGGCCAGTCTTCACTGGATGTTTGAGAATCAACCTCATCCTTCACTTTTTGTTTGGCCTGATCAACACTGATGTTTTCATCAAACTCAATAATAATCATTGAGTAATCCTCCTGCGATGTTGAAGTAACCTCTACCACATTACTAATGGTTTTGATTTTGTCTTCAAGTGGATCTGTAATGAGTTTTTCAATATCCTCCGCTGTGTTCCCTGGATACAGCGAACTTATGTAGATCTTAGTCTCCTTTATTTCTGGAAAACTTTCACGAGGCATACTAAAATAAGCCGAAACCCCTAAGAATAGAATTAAGGACATCAATACATAAATGGTTGTTTTATTGTTAATTGCCCATGAAGACAACCCAAACTCTTTGTTTACATTCTTATGCTCTTCTGTCATTACTAGGTTGTTTATTGGTTTAATACTTTTACTGGCTGCCCATCTTTTACACTTCGCGCTCCTTCAAGTATGATTTCAGCACCATTCTCGATCCCTTTAAGAACCTCTATAACATCTCCTTGGGTTTTACCAGTCTCAATAATTACTCTCTTAGCAATGGCCTCATCGTTTCCGTTTTTGTTGATAGCGATATAGATATACTGTTGACCATCTGCGTTTTCAGAAATGATACTTTGTGGTATTAGTAAAGCCTTTTCGTTGGTATAATCGTTTATTTTAAGCTTTGCTGTTAAGTTGGGTTTAATATTTCTATCCTTATTAGGAACTGCGACTTCAACCTTGAAACTTCTATTGGCCGGGTTAATATAGTTTCCAGCTTGTCGTACTTTGGCATCAACCGTTTTACCTAATACTGGGAACTCAACCAAAACCTTTTTGTTTTTAGTGATGTTGGAAATATAACTTTCAGGAACGTCAGTTTCAATATACATATCGTTGAGATTTACAATACGGAGTATTTGCGATTGTCCAGGAGCTACAACTGTACCTTGTTCCGTTATAATATCATCTATTATCCCAGAAAAGGGTGCTCTAATTCCTGTTTTTCCTAATTGACTTTGCATTTGCCCAACCGCCTTTTGTTGTCCTTCATAGTTAGATTTAGCCTGCAAATATTCAATTTCACTTCCAATTTTTTGGTTCCAAAGACGTTCTTGTCGTTCAAAAGTAGTTTTTGCTAAGTCTGCTTGGATCTGCATTTGTGCAACTTGTTGTCCAAGACCACCATCATCAATTCTTGCAAGTAGCTGCCCTTTTGAAACCGACTGTCCTTCTTTAACATATACACTAGTAAGCAATCCACTCATTTCTGGGTATACAATAACATTCTGCTTTGTCATTACATTCCCCTGAAGTTCTAAATAATGGTTAAAAACCTCATTTTTGGCTCCAAATGTTGTTACTAATGGATTTTTTTTAATGGTATCCAATTTAGAGATTGCATCATCGAGCCGTTTCATCTGTGCTGTGATTGCTTGTTGTTGAGCGGCGATTTCATCCTTTTTCGCTCTAATCTCACTTAGACTTCCAGATTCTATAACATTCTCTAAAGTTTTGGCTCCATCTCCACAGGATATTAAAAACGTAGTGGTGATTAATAGGATAAGAATTTTTTTCATAATGACTGCTTTTATGATTGAGGTTGGCTTTATTTGTTTCTTAATTCTGGTGTATTGAGCACCGTTTCTAAATTTGCTTTTGCGTTAATTACGTCCAACATTGATTGAAAGTATTGTTGTTGGGATGTGTACAATTGGGTCTGGGCTTGTCGAAGATCAAAACTTGTTGCTAAACCTTCGGTAAACTTAATTTGATTTTTATTTTCAATACGTTCAGCTAAAGCAATGTTCTTTTTTGAGTTTTCATAATTCTCTATGGCAAATTGGTAGTTGCTTTTAGCTGTATTTGCTTCAAGCGCAATGTTTTGAATAGTTTCTTCAAGTTGTGTTTCTGCTTGTTCCATTGCAATTTTTGCTCGTTGAGTTTTAGCAGAGCGCATACCGCTACTAAAAAGTGGAACATTGAGACTTAGGCCTAATAAAGACGATTGGTACCAGATTTGTTCACTATCAAAAAAGGAAAAATCATCACTATTGGCTGCAGTACCATAGTTCACAAAGGCGGATAAATTAGGCATGGCTTTACTTTTTTCCAATTTCATTTCAAGTTCACGCTGCTCGGCAAAATTCTGAGCGATCCTATAATCCACATTTTCTTCAATGTTCAGTGCGTTATTTAACAGGCTCAAACTTATATTTTGAACCGCCAAATCATCTAAAGAGTCTTCAAAAATTACTGTTTGATCAACATCGATCCCTAAAGCAATATTGAACATTTGTTGAGCAATTACAGAACTTCGTTTGGCATTGTTAAGTTGAGTGTCAATGTCCAATAATGTGATTTCAAGTTGTTCAACACTTTCCTCTTCCGTTAGACCATTCTCATATATTTTTCTGGTTTCAAATAGATTTTTCTCTAAATTCACCTTGTTCTTCTCAAAAATATCAACGAGTTCATCTGAAAGAACCACACTTCCATAAGCATTTATAACGCCCATTCTAACTTGGAGATTCGTCTTTTCTGAAATATTTGCGGAGTACCTTAAAAAGGTCTTCGCTGCCTTTAATCCAACAAGGTAACTACCGTCAAAAATCAATTGATTTAAGGTAGCCGTAGCCGAAGCATTCTGTTTTGTGCCAAATGTTACCGGTACAAAGGTTCCAGATGGACCACCAGTAATTTCTGCAGGAAGCAATGTTATGGGTTGTTTTAGGTTGTTATTATAGGTAATCTTTCCGTCTATTTGTGGAAGCCCAGTAGCAGTAGCTTCCCATTTTTGTTTCAAAGCCTTAGCGATATCGCGCCGGGCATTAATAGCCGTATAATTGCTGTCAATGGCGAACGAAATTGCCTCTTCGAGATTAAAACTGTAATTGTTTTGCTGTGTATACCCTAAGGTTGAAAGCAAAATAAAGCTTAAAATGACTCCTTTTTTAATCATTTGTTTGATCGTTTATAAATTTATTGAGTGTTAGTTGCCCTTTTTTAGTTACAATACCCCGTAGATGATATTCCAAGAATTCTTCCATCAATTGTGCTTTTGGAAATTTATCGTTTGGAAATAGCATTTCATCTTTTGTCCCACTCACTCCAACAAAGTAAATTCTTGATACGAATTCAATATTCAAATTACCTCGATACAATTCTTGGTCAATTCCTTTTTTTAGATTTCTAAGGGTACATTCTTGCATCGTTTCAAAATGCATAGACCTCAAGGTATTTGAGATTTCGGGGTAGTATTTTTGAAGTTGGTATTGGGGAGAAGATTTTTCATTCTTAAGTTGTATCATTACGAATTTCTTGATCGCATAAAGTTCTTCAATTGGATTGTTGTCCAGCTCACAAATACAATCAATACCATGTGTAATAACTTGAAATAAAGAAAGTGTAGCTTCTTTTACAAGATCCGTTTTATTCTTAAAATGAGTATAGATTGTCTTTTTCGAAATTCCCATTTCATTAGCAATGTCATCCATCGTAACACTCTTGAACCCAAGTGTGATGAACATTTCCGCTGCCTTTGATACAATTTTATCTCGCATAATTGAGGACAAATATACTTCAGGAAACTTTAAACACATAAAAAGTTTCCTAAGTTTTGCAATTTTTTAACATTTGTATATTGTTTCGTACAATTATTTGCTTTTTATCACTTAATTGATAACCATTTGTCTCACAACTTGTATTTTTGTTGGAAATTTTTTGAATGAATTCATTAGATGAATATCGCATAGAGCTTACCCAAAAACTGACCGAAACTATCGTGGTTAAGGAGCCGGACCAATTATATGGTCCTATTTCCTATATCCTTTCTTTAGGTGGAAAGAGGCTTAGACCTATTCTCACCCTAATGACCTGTGATTTCTTTGGAACCGATTTAAAGAAAGCTATGAACGCTGCGCTTGCCGTGGAGTTGTTTCATAACTTTTCTTTGATTCATGATGATATAATGGATAACGCACCTTTAAGGAGAGGGAAGGAAACAGTACATGAAAAATGGGACCTGAATACAGGGATCTTATCTGGAGATGCTATGCTGATTCTGGCATATCAATTTTTTGAAAGTTATGAGCCATTGTTGTTTCGTGATTTAGCTAAATTATTCAGCAAAACTGCCCTTCAAGTATGCGAAGGACAGCAATACGATGTAGATTTTGAAACACGTGATGATGTTACCCTTTCTGAATATATTAAAATGATCGACTATAAAACGGCTGTTTTAATAGGGGCAGCAATGAAAATGGGTGCGATTGTTGCCGAAGCTTCGGAAGAATGTAGAGATAACATTTATGTTTTTGGCCGCAACCTCGGTATTGCGTTTCAGCTTCAGGATGATTATTTAGATGCCTTCGGAAACCCGGAGAATTTTGGAAAACAGACTGGAGGTGATATTCTTTCGAACAAAAAGACCTTTCTGTATTTAACTGCACTTGAAAATAGTAGCCAAGAGCAGGCTGAAGAATTGGTTCATCTTTTTAGTGTTAGCCCAAAGGATCCTTCAGATAAAATAGAACGAGTTAAGCAAATTTTTGAAACTTCAGGTGCTTCCGAAGCGACAAAAGAAGAAATTACCAAGTATACTCATTTGGCAAATGATGTATTAGAAAAAATAGATATTCCAGAAGAAAAGCGAGATGCCCTTAGGTCTTTTGGAAATTCCTTAATGGCAAGAACGGTTTAAAAGTAAACCCGAACAAAAGGAACATAAGCACTAGCATAGATGCTTTTCGCATTATCGTATAAAACGTCATAGCGTATTCCAATGGTGAAATTTTGTTGTCTAAACCCTGCCCCTACAAACAAAGCAGGAAACCAGTAGTTGTTATCAATATTTGAGAATTGGTTGTCATACTTTCTGGTGACATGCAACTCTTCAAATTCGGCAGAGACTTGTAATTGTGGAATGATGTTGTAGAGTCCTAAGACACTACCGCCAACGATGGTAGATTTATAAAAGTTCTTCTGCTTGTTGTAGGTTCCTGTTAGACCAACTCCAAGAGATAGCTTTTCGTCAAAATCATAAACCACGCTTGGAGCAAGGGTGCCTCCAAAAAAGCCATCACCAAAACTAAGGCCAATACCGCCTCCAACGCGAACGTTGGACCAAAGCTCTGATTTTTGTTCTTGAGCGTTGGCACCTAAATATAGTAGGACGGCAAAAACCATTAGGCTAGACCTTTTGTAAAACTGTGCCATTTTCATCTCCCTTTTTTAATAGTTGTGTCCTATAAATATATAAAATCGAGGAATGTAGTTTACGGATTTGTTGTATTTTTGTCTCGTTTTATAAAATAGACCACTTTTATTCCTACTATGGATAAATATTCATTTCTTAACGCGGTTCATCCTGCTTATATCGCAGAACTTTACGATACCTATTTAAAATCACCAGATACTATTGAACCGAGCTGGAGAGCTTTTTTTCAGGGGTTTGACTTCGGAATTGAAAATGGTTCTCTAGAAGCCTTAGGAATTGAACAAGACGGAGGGGTAGTTCCAGAGAATGTCATAAAGGAGTTTCAAGTAATTAAATTGATAGATGGATATCGTACTCGCGGTCATCTATTTACCAAAACGAACCCGGTTAGAGCGAGGCGTAAATACGAGCCAACGCTTGATCTTAAAAATTTTGGACTCTCAGAAAGTGATCTAAAAACAACTTTTAAAGCAGCGGAGGTTTTGGGTATGCCAGAAACTACGCTTGAAGAAATAATACGACACCTTCAAAGCATATACTGTGATTCTATTGGGATCGAATATATGTATATTAGAAAACCAAAAGAGATTCAATGGATTCAAAATAAGCTGAATATAAATGATAATCAGCCAAGTTTTTCGAAAACACAAAAGAAACACATCTTAAAGAAACTGAATGAAGCGGTTTCCTTTGAGACGTTTCTTCATACTAAATATGTTGGACAGAAACGTTTTTCTCTAGAAGGAGGAGAAAGCTTGATACCTGCGTTAGACACCCTTATTGAGAGCGCAGCAGAAAAAGGTGTGAAAGAGTTTGTAATGGGAATGGCTCATAGAGGTCGTTTAAGTACGCTTACTAATATCTTTGGAAAAAGTGCTAAGGATATTTTTAGTGAATTTGATGGAAAAGACTATGAGCAAGATATTTTCGATGGAGATGTAAAGTACCATTTAGGGTGGACATCAAAGCGTACCTCGAATTCGGGGAAAGAAATCAACTTAAATATTGCTCCTAACCCTTCTCACTTAGAAACGGTGGGCGCCGTAGTTGAAGGAATTGCTAGAGCGAAACAAGATCGTCAATACAAGGAAGACTTTAGCAAGGTGCTTCCAATTGTGGTTCATGGAGATGCGGCTATCGCAGGACAAGGAATTGTATATGAAATTGTACAAATGGCACAATTGGATGGATATAAAACAGGTGGAACTATTCATATTGTTGTGAACAATCAAATAGGTTTTACGACAAACTATTTGGATGCACGTTCTTCTACCTATTGCACCGATGTCGGAAAAGTAACGCTTTCACCAGTTTTACATGTAAATGCTGATGATGCTGAAGCTGTTGTTCATGCTATGTTATTTGCACTCGACTTTAGAATGGAGTTTGGAAGAGATGTTTTTATTGATCTACTAGGTTATAGAAAATATGGTCATAATGAAGGTGATGAACCGCGATTTACACAACCCAAATTATACAAGGCAATTGCGAAACATGATAATCCACGTGACATTTATGCTGCAAAGTTGATAAGTCAGGGCATTATTGATGATGGATATACTACCAAGCTAGAACAGGAATATAAGGACAAGTTAGAAGAAAATCTTGAGGACTCTCGTAAAATTGCCAAAACCGAGATTACGGCAATAATGAAAGATGCTTGGCAAGGTTTTCATCATGCCAACGAAAATAAAATGTTGGAGGAAGTTGACACTTCTTTTGATTTAAAGGAACTGACCCATGTAGCAGGGGTAATTACACAACTTCCTAAGGACAGAAAGTTTTTGCGTAAAATTTCAAAGCTAATCGATGCACGTCACACTATGTTTTTTGAAGAGAATAAACTAGATTGGGCGATGGGTGAGTTATTAGCCTACGGAAGTTTAATGAAGGAAGGATATGACGTTAGAATGAGCGGGCAGGACGTCGAGCGAGGAACATTTTCACATCGACATGCTGTTGTTAAAGTTGAAGACAGCGAAGAAGAGATTGTTTTATTGAATGATTTGAAAGGAACCGAGGCCAACTTTTATATTTATAATTCTCTTCTTTCGGAATATGGAGTTGTTGGTTTCGACTATGGGTATGCCATGGCGAGCCCTAAGACACTTACTATTTGGGAGGCTCAGTTTGGAGACTTTAGTAATGGGGCTCAGATTATGATAGATCAATATATTTCTGCTGGAGAGGATAAATGGAAAACACAAAATGGGTTGGTAATGCTTTTACCCCATGGTTATGAAGGTCAGGGAGCAGAGCACTCATCAGCAAGGATGGAGCGCTATCTGCAATTGTGTGCCAAGGACAATATGTTTGTGGCAGATTGTACCACCCCAGCTAATATATATCATTTGTTACGCAGACAAATGAAAGTTGATTATAGAAAGCCTTTAATTGTATTCACTCCAAAAAGTTTACTAAGACACCCACGAGCACTTTCAACTAAGGAAGAGTTTGCCAATGGAGGTTTTCAAATGGTTATTGATGATGATAAGGCAGACGTGTCGAAAATTAATACCTTAGTTTTTGTTAGCGGAAAATTTTATTACGATTTATTGGAAAGAAAGGAAGAGGATAAAAGAGATGATGTCGCTCTGGTACGCGTAGAACAACTGTTTCCGTTGCCAATTGACCAGATGATGTCATTAATTAATAAATACAAAAACGCAGCTGATGTGGTTTGGGCTCAGGAGGAGCCGAAGAATATGGGAGCATACTCCCATGTGCTGTTGCATTTTGATATGGCCAGAAACTTTAGAGTGTGTAGTCGTAGAATGTATGCTGCACCAGCATCTGGTAGCAGTGTTCGGTCAAAGCAACGTCATGCTAAAGTTGTTGACAGTGTTTTTGACATAAAGCCTGAATAAAGTAAGTAAATAATATAATGAATTCTCCCCTTGATGGGGATATAATAGTAGTACTATGGCATTAGAAATGAAAGTCCCGTCACCGGGAGAATCCATTACCGAAGTAGAAATTGCTGAATGGCTAGTAGAAGATGGTGATTATGTTGAAAAAGATCAGGCCATTGCCGAGGTAGATAGTGACAAAGCAACTTTAGAGCTTCCGGCTGAAGCGAGTGGGATTATAACACTTAAGGCAGATGAAGGAGATGCTGTTGCTGTTGGAGCTGTGGTATGCCTTATTGATACAGATGCTCCTCGGCCGGATGGAACAAAAGCCGTGCGAAAGGAAACCGTTCAAGAAGAGGCTAAGAAAGAAATAGTTCAGGAGGCTCCTACAACCGAAAACTATGCAACGGGCACACCTTCTCCTGCTGCCAAGAAGATTTTGGATGAGAAAGGTATTAAATCATCTTCAGTAAAAGGCAGCGGTCGTGATGGTAGAATTACTAAGGGAGATGCAGTCAATGCAGTTCCTTCCATGGGAACTCCAGGAGACGGTGAGCGTGGAACAGAGCGAAAGAAATTATCTATGTTGCGACGTAAAGTTGCGGAGCGTTTGGTTTCGGCAAAAAACGAAACAGCAATGCTTACCACTTTCAATGAAGTGGATATGGGCCCCATTTTTGCCCTTAGGAAGCAATACAAAGAGACCTTTAAGGAAAAGCACGGAGTAGGACTTGGGTTTATGTCATTTTTTACACTTGCTATTGTTAGGGCTCTTGAATTGTATCCAGATGTAAATTCGATGATCGACGGAGATTTTCAAATTAAGCATGATTTTAAAGATATTTCTATTGCCGTTTCTGGACCAAAAGGATTGATGGTCCCAGTAATTAGAAATGCCGAGAACCTAAGCTTTAGAGGAGTAGAAGCCGAAGTAAAACGACTCGCCATTCGCGCTAGAGATGGACAGATAACCGTAGATGAAATGACAGGAGGAACCTTCACAATTTCTAACGGAGGGGTATTTGGTAGTATGCTATCCACTCCAATTATTAATCCACCGCAATCGGGTATTTTAGGTATGCACAATATTGTTGAGCGACCAATAGTCAAGGATGGTGTGATTGCCATCGCCCCAATTATGTATGTGGCATTGTCGTATGATCATAGAATAATTGATGGAAGAGAATCAGTTGGGTTCCTTGTTGCTGTTAAGGAAGCATTGGAAAATCCTGAGGAACTTTTAATGAATAATAATGTTAAAGCTGCGCTAGAGCTTTAAAATAGTTAGAATTATTGGATTTTATGTTATTTGTAATTAATAAAGAGGAATAAAATAATTAACTACGTTCAACAAGACTATTGATATTATAGAGACCACTAAAACGACTAAGAATAGTCTTCTATGATTTTTTTCCTGAACCCTTTTTTCGTGTTGCATCGTACTAACTTTCATTTGGTAAAAGTCAGAATTTTCCTTCATACTTGAAATACGTAGTTACACGTATTTTTCTACCAATCATGAAGTTAAATAAACTTGTTATGATGTTCTTTTGCCCAAATGAGCAGACTATTTGTTTTTGGTTCTAGTTTTAGTTTAGTAATAATATTACTTCGGTGTTTTTCTACTGTACGGTAAGAAATGAATAATAGAGAGGCAATTTCTTTATTAGTCTTGTCCTTTACTATTAGTTTAAGAATTTTCTTTTCTGAAGGGGTTAAAATATTTAAGGATCCATCTTCAGGAAATTCATCTGCCAACAATTCAATAATCTTTGGGCTAAAATAATGATCTCCATTGGTCACTGTATTAATACAGTTTTCAATTTCTTCGAGAGCGAATTCTTTTAAAATATAACCGAAGATATTTAGGTCTTGCGCCTTTTCATATAGCTCTCTTTCTTTATGCAATGTGATAAGTACAATTTTTGTATCTAGGTCATTTATTTTACATTTTTTTGCTACATCTAACCCCGACATAAAAGGCATTTGGATATCCAAAACCGCAATATCTGGGCTTTCCTTCAATATTAGATTATATGCTTCTCTACCATCATTTCTACTTCCTATAAGGTTGTACTTCTTCTCTAATAAAAAGTCATTAAGACCTTTCAGTAAAAGAGGGTGGTCATCTGCTGTTATTATAGAATGCGTGTTCATTGCACAGGAAATTTAAACTCTAAGGTTGTCCCATTTTCTCTTCTAGATACCACTTTCATTTGCCCGTTGAGAAACTTCGTTCGTTCCAAAAGAGTTTTAAGGCCCAAGGACTTCTTGTCCTTGTATTTTTCAGTAAAATCAAATCCAACACCATTATCCTTAATAGAAATGGTAATATTATTTGTAAATTTTTTAACCAACACCTTACTTGCTTCCGCTTTCGCATGTTTTATGATGTTACTTAAACTTTCTTGAACTATTCGATAAATGTTTACTTCTTCTTCTGGAGAAAATATGTTGTCAATATTATCAATTTCCGAAGAAATAAATAAGGTTGTGTTTTCATCTATTTGAGTTAGTGTGTGTTCAATAGCTTTAGTAATTCCTAATTCTTGAAGCGCAAAAGGATGCAAGTCCCGTGATATGTTGCGAACTTCGTCTATGGTTGTATCAACCATTTTTTTTGCATTCTCGTCTCCAGAAGCAATAAGTTTGTTTTTCAGAAGAAGTAATTGCTGTCCTACACCATCATGTAAATCCTTAGAAATACGCATACGTTCTTGCTCCTGTGACACCAATAATTTTTGACTAAACTCTTCTTGAAGGTTCTTTTTAGATTTTAAATTTTGACGATTTCTATAGAGTAGTACAATCCCAAAAATGAGCATGAAAGCCAGACTCACAAAAAACATAAGGTTCTTAAAAGTCTGGCTGTTTCTTTCTAGTAACTGAATATTACTATTTTTTTCCACCAACTCTTTTTCCTTTTCTTGTATTTCGAATTTGGTTTGATGATATGCTAACGAATTTGCATTTGCACGATTGTAAATAGAATCTCTTATGCTCGAATAGATATCCTTATTTTCAAGGCTCTTTTTGTAATTACCCATTTCTTTGTAAATTTCAGATATCATGAAATGAGCATCTAAAATTTCTTCTTCATAACCTAAATCCTTTGCGGCGGCCAATTTATTCTTAGCATAGTTCAAGCTCTTTTCGTAATCACCGATTGCTTTAGAGTAGGTTGCTTTCGCGCCGCTATAGTTCAATTCTGCATAACGGTCTTCTGTTACTTCTTGATAACGAGGCTCTATAAGTTGAATTTCCTCTTCTGCATTTTTTATATCACCATGAATACTGTAATATTCGGCAAGTTTTGAGTGTATATAGATAAACATGTTAGGGTTAAGAGAATCGTTGTGATTTTCATCGGCTTTTTGCAAAAACTCAAGTTCCAATTTATCATTTCCAATTCTCTTATAATCTAGGGCTTGATTATAATATTCAGTCGACAGGTATTCATCTAAATTAAGCTCAATTAGTTTACTTATTAAGTCGTCACGCTCTTTTTTTGCTTTTTCGTAGAAACCATTTTTACAAAACATCGTAATTTTACCTTGCTGCGCAAGACACATATATCTATAATTCTTAAGGCTTTCGTAAAAAGCATATGCTTTTTTAAAATCCTCACTGGCGCCAACAACCATTCCTAAATTAGAATTAGCCTGTCCCCGAAAAAGATATGCATCAGCAGAAAACACAGAATCTTTTACAGAAAAATGGTTAAGGGCCAACGTATAGTCTTGGATTGCTGCTTTTAAGTCCAGTCTAAAGTTTGCATCACCTTTCTTTAGGTACAATTTACCTAATAGCGTACTGTCATTTATTTTGTACTTGTGTGCAAGAACACCATTTAATATGGTAATTGCCTTACCAAGACCATTATTAACTCTTGTTAGTGGTCGTTGCAGTGAAATGGCTTTTTTAGCGGCTAGATCAAAGCTGTCAAGCTTTTTTGCTAAGTCTATATATTCAAAGCTGTAATTTATAAAGGTCTCTGGATCAAATCTAAAAGTTTTGGATAGAATCGAATCTATCGACTCCAGTTTTAGCAAATCATCTGAGGTGGTATCGGCTATGTTCTTATAGTGCTGTAAGTCCTGAGCGTTCGAAAAAATCGAAACGAGAAGCAGCGGCATAACTACTATTGAGAACTTTTTTGGCATTATTAAATTTGTTAGGCGAATAATTAAAAGTAGTGAAAAAAATGATGTACAATAGCTATTTAAGAGATTTTTACAGAACATAGAGACAATTTCGGCCATAGTCAATTACCCCTCTTCTTTGCTTTAAAAAATCGGCGCCAATAATTCCGTGTACTTCTTTTTCTTTAACCTGAAATAATGCTTCGTTTACATGTGACAAGTCGAATAAGACAAAATCGATATTTTTAAGTTGAAAGTTACGAATAGAAAGCACATTATTTCTTGCTAGACTTGTTTCCATATTAATGGCACCTGCGCCTGCGGCGGTTATGCTACTTTTTTCACTGGTTAACTTGAAGTGAGCCGCATTTATAATACCAATACAGCTAGTTGAAGCTCCTGTGTCTAGAATAAAATCACCAGAAACACCATTAATTTTCGCCGAAAGTTTATAATGACCCGTTGCAAGTTTTTTTAATGGAATTCGATAAAAGCCATTTCCCTCAAGGATGCTTCTTAAATGTGTCACAATTTTTTTTGTAAAGATAGCAAACAAAATAAGTAGCTTTGCAACCATGTTGACAGATACACATACACATTTATATAGTGAAGCTTTTGATGAAGATCAACGCCAAATGATGCAGCGTGCATTTGACAAGGGTGTGGAACGTTTTTTTATTCCCGCGATTGATTCTAATTATACTAAAGCGATGTATGATTTGGAAAAGGAGTATCCAGAAAAGGTTTTTTTAATGATGGGGCTTCACCCTACTTCTGTTAAAGAAAATTATGAAGACGAATTACTACATGTGGAGCAACAATTTGAGCGAAGAAATTTTTATGCGGTAGGAGAGATTGGAATTGACTTGTATTGGGATACATCGACACTCGATATTCAGAAAATTGCTTTTAGGCGTCAAATACAATTGGCAAAAGAATATAAGTTACCTATTGTGATACATTGCCGAGAAGCTTTCGATGAAATTTTTGAAGTTTTAGAATCTGAAAAGGATGAAAGTCTCTTCGGAATATTTCATTGCTTTACTGGAACTTTAGAGCAGGCTAAAAGAGCGATTTCTTACAATATGAAACTGGGAATTGGCGGTGTTGTTACTTTCAAAAATGGAAAAATCAACACGTTTTTGGAGTTGATAGATTTGAAACATATTGTTTTAGAAACCGATTCACCCTACCTTTCTCCAGTGCCGTATCGTGGAAAAAGAAACGAGAGTAGTTATTTATCTTTGGTCTGCAATAAGCTGTCTGAGATCTATGAAGTTTCCGAAGAAGAAATAGCTAAAATAACCACGAAGAACTCCAAAGATATTTTTGGAGTTTGATTTTGGGAAAATGTAAAACTTAAAATAGTAATGGGAATCAAAAAACCAAATATTCTTTTAATTTATACTGGAGGTACAATTGGAATGATTAAGGACTTCGAGACTGGGGCATTGCGTAACTTTAACTTTAAGGATTTATTAAAACATATTCCCGAGTTGAAACTTTTAGATTGCGAGATTTCAACTACAAGCTTTAAGAAACCAATAGATAGTTCAAATATGAACGTCAAATATTGGATTGATATAGCTACAATTATTGAGAATAATTATGAAGATTTTGACGGGTTTGTGGTATTGCACGGAAGTGATACGATGTCATATACAGCATCTGCTCTTAGTTTTATGCTTGAAAATATTGATAAACCTGTAGTGTTTACGGGATCTCAATTGCCTATTGGAGATTTAAGGACAGATGCAAAGGAGAACTTGATAACTTCAATTCAAATAGCCGCTCTTCAAGAGAGGGGACGCCCAAAGCTTACCGAGGTGTGTCTTTATTTTGAATACAAATTATATCGAGCAAACAGAACAACAAAAATTAATGCCGAGCATTTTGAAGCATTTGCGTCATTGAACTATCCCGCTTTGGTTGAAAGTGGCGTCCATTTGGTAATAAATAATGAGGCGCTATTAGTGCCAAATCGCAGAAGAAAATTCAAGGTTCACAAGCGTATGGAGTCTAACATATTATTGGTTAAAATGTTTCCTGGAATTGATGAAGCCACAGTCAATTATCTTTTTGGCTATCCCGAAATTAAAGGATTGGTTCTGGAAACCTACGGAAGTGGAAATATAACAAACGAAGTGTGGTTTTTAAATGCTTTGAAAAAGGTGATAAGCAGTGGTGTCCCTGTGGTAAATGTCACACAATGTTCAGGTGGCAGTGTGGATATGGGGCATTATGAAACTAGCGTTGAGTTAAAAAAAATGGGAGTTATCTCGGGTAAAGACGCCACAACTGAGGCGGCATTGGCGAAGTTGATGTACTTATTGGGACAGAAAGTTTCTGCTAATAGCCTTAAAACCATATTTGAAACTTCTTTAAGGGGTGAAATGCTCTAAATAAAACCCGAAATAGTTTTATGGCATTGGATTTTTTATGTTATTTGTCCTCCCAGATTTTTTAGAGAGTTTGGGATTAAACTAGAGAGGTGGCCGAGTGGCTTAAGGCGCACGCTTGGAAAGCGTGTATACGGCAACGTATCGAGGGTTCGAATCCCTTCCTCTCTGCTTGAAACGTGCTAGCCCTTTATTCATAGGGCTTAACGCGTTTTTTTTGTGAAAAAAATGGAACAGTATTGGGACAGTTGAAGGCATTTTAACCATGTTAATAACTTGTATTTCAATTATTTGGAAGGAAGGACATTGGGACAGTAACTTGCGGGCAGAGAGGAAAGTGTTCGCTACCATTTAAGTCTCTATAAACTTCCCAGACTAAAAACGTATCCCGTAATTTTAAGGGGATAGCGTTGATACTAGTATTAATATAACAAGTTGGCAACTATATTTTGAGAAATGCCTCAATAACAAAAAAATAAAACTTCCTTTCTGCATAAAGATGATAATTTCTTGAAAACTGTGAAATCAAATATTAAAATAAGAAAAGTTTTGAAAGATGACCTTACACGCATTTTTCAAATGGAAGAAGATGCCTTCAAGCCAATGAATTATCCATTGTTTGTCCTTAGGCAATTTTATGACATATTACCTGATCTCTTTTTTGTGGCGGTCAATGAGATCAATCAAATCAAAGGTTATTGTTTCGGTGGAATAGATAATGAAAATAAAATTGGTTGGATTTTTGCCCTAGCTGTTACTAAACAAGACCAAAAGAAAAAAATCGGTCAACGCATCACAATTGAATTGTTAGAGGCTTTTAAGAATAAAAACATTAATAAAATACAGTTAACGACGACTCCTGATAATAACGCTGCAATAAATTTATACCAAAAATTGGGATTTAAAAAAGTAAAGGAAGTTATGGATTACTATTTTGACAATTCTCCACGGATAGTAATGAGATTAGACATAAAATGAAAACACAGTAGCCAACAACGTATATAACACATTGCCACAATTTGAAAACTATAAAATGGAAAAATTCAAAGTAGATTCAAAAACTGAAATTTTATTTGACCAAGAAGATTGGAAAGTAATTGAAAATGGAGTTTCTCAAGACTCCAACACGAAAAGTTTACATAAATATTTTTCATTGACTGAGTTTAGTTTCGCTAAAAAACGATTATGTTTATTTAAGTAATCCCAAAGATTTTAATGATCCTTTTGACTGTAATAGAAGTCTAATCATCGAAAAACAAAAAGAAATTGAGGAATGGCAATATGTGGAAACTTTAAATGATATTTCAGAAATTGGAATATCTAGTTTTTCCGAGAATGGAATGGAGCCATTACTTTGGAGTCATTACGCCAATTCGTATCGTGGATTTTGTATAAAATTTAAACCTGATTTTTTAAATCAAAAGAACAAAGAATTAGCTAAGCTAAAAAAGGTGATTTACTCTGGCAGCCCAGTAAATATGCTAAAAAAATAGAGAAAAAGGACTCAATAAAATCCCTTCCTCTTTGCAAATGGAAGATGCGAAGTATTGTTAAGTTATTGCTAGCATAACTTTTTAGGATCATAACTGAACTTTTCAACTGTAATTCTAGTGTTCCGTAGTTTCTTAACTTATCGCAACAAATTTTTTGGCTTACTTTAAAATATGTGTAAAACATACTCAGTCTTTAAGAATGATTGTTCTTTGGTTATAGAAAACAGGGCCGTATTCGTATAAAAAATAAGATATTTAACTTTCTAGATGTACCTATAATTCTTGTCGTTTATCCTTTTAAATTACTTTTTAACTTGAAATCAGTGGTTAACAGACTTAATTACAGTAAATACGGGCTTGCATCAAATTTATTATTGCAGATTAACTAAATTATTTTATATCTTTAAACCTTAAACTAAAAACGAACTTTAAGTCGATAGCAATGAAAAAATTATTTTCTATTATGGCAATTGCCGCACTAGTTTTTGCGGGAACATTTACTGCAAATGCAACAGCAGCTCAAACTACGCCAACAAGTGCACAATCTTTAATTACAGCAGGAACTGTTTCATTTATTCAAGATGACGGAGCCGCAACAGGTGAAGAAGAAGTAGGATGGCACCAAAATTTGAAACAACGTTTTATTGAAGGTGGTCCAAGTTTTATGGGAATTGTACTTTTATGTTTAATTCTTGGTTTAGCAATTGCGATCGAAAGAATTATCTACTTAAACCTTTCTACAACAAATACTAAGAAATTAGCTGAAAGTGTAGAGGATGCATTAAATAGTGGCGGTGTTGATGCGGCTAAGGAAGTTTGTAGAAATACAAAAGGTCCAGTGGCATCAATATACTATCAAGGTCTTGATCGCGCGGATGAGAGCATAGAAGCTGCGGAGAAAGCAGTAGTTGCTTACGGTGGTGTACAAATGGGTCAACTTGAGAAGAATGTATCTTGGATATCCCTGTTTATTGCTTTGGCACCGATGCTTGGTTTCATGGGTACAGTAATAGGTATGATTCTTGCATTTGATAAAATTGAAGCAGCTGGGGACATGAATCCATCTCTTGTAGCTGGGGGTATTAAAGTAGCACTTTTAACAACTGTATTTGGTTTGGTTGTGGCTATTATTCTTCAGATTTTCTATAACTATATCATTGCTAAGATTGATAGCATTGTAAATAGTATGGAAGACGCTTCTATCACATTGATTGATATGTTGGTTGACCACAAAAACAAATAGTAATTTTAAAACATACCAATAATGGGTTTACATAAAATATTAAAAATAATAGCGTTGATCCTGAGTATCGCTGGTGTAATATCCTTGGCGATGATCGTTTCTAATGGAGATGATGCCGTTAAAGCTACCGGGGAAGGACTAGATGGGTTTTTATATATCGCATATATAATATTTGCTCTTGTTCTTTTATTTGTGATCGTTTTTGTTCTTAAAGGTCTTCTTGCAGGAGACATTAAGAAAACACTAATTACAATTGGAGCCTTTTTGGCGGTGGTTATCATTTCTTATGTAATGGCAGATGGTGTTGAAACTATGATGAAAGATGGAAAAATTCTTTCGGCCAGTGGTTCTAAGTTGATTTCAACAGGTATTAATGCCTTTGTTATATTAGGATTGCTTGCGATAGGTTCAATGGCATTCGGAGGAGTTAAAAAATTAATAGCGAAATAATGGCAAGAAGAGCAACACCAGAAGTTAATGCAGGGTCTATGGCAGACATCGCATTCCTGTTGCTTATCTTCTTTTTAGTAACTACTACTATTGAGAAAGATAAGGGGATTGCTAGACAGTTGCCTCCTAATGATGAAGTAACGGATCCTCCAATTATTAAGCAAAAGAACTTGTTTGTAGTTAATGTGAACAAGAATGATCAATTGCTTGTTGAAGAGAAGTTGATGGAACTTAAAGATTTGCGTCAGGCAGCTATAGAGTTCTTGGATAATGGTGGAGCTCCGGCTGGTAGCCCAGAACGATGCAACCACTGTAAGGGAAAGAGGCTACCTGAATCGTCAGATAATCCGGACAAGGCAGTTATTTCTGTGCAAAATCACAGACTTACTTCTTATAAGATGTATATATCGGTACAAAACGAATTGGTAGCTGCGTATAATTTTCTAAGAAATAGAGAATCACAGCGTTTGTATGGTTGGGAATTTACGGCAATGAAGAAGGATTTGGGTGAAGGAAATTATCATGGGAATATAGAGGCGCTTGAGACTAAGTTGCAAAATATTCAGGGGCTATTTCCTTTGAAACTTTCAGAAGCAGAACCGAAAAAGTCAGGACAATAAACAAAGGAAACTATGTCAAAATTCACAAAGAAAAAATCAGGCGAATTACCGGCGGTTAATACAGCTTCCTTACCTGATATTGTATTTATGTTGTTATTCTTTTTTATGGTTGTGACTGTATTAAGAAATAATAATTTGTTGGTAAAAAATGAATTGCCAAAAGCGGATCAGGTTGAAAAATTAAAAAAAGATCGATCAGTGTATATCTTTGCTGGAAAACCTAGTGCTCGTTATCAAGATAAGTATGGTAAAGAAGGAAAGATTCAAATTGGAGATAAGTATACAGACGTTTCTAATTTGAAATCGGCGCTTACCGAAGCCAGAGCAAAATTATTACCTGAACTTCAAGATAAAGTGATGGTTGCTCTTAAAGTTGATAAGGAAACTAAGACAGGTTTGGTAACGGATATCAAACAGGAATTAAGAGATTTAAATATGTTGAAACTTATTTATATCACTGCGCCTGGTACAGAAATAGGTAATTAACAGAAGTTAGTAGCGTATAAAAAAGGCCTTGCACCAGAATTTGGTTGCAAGGTTTTTTTGTTTTAGAGAAACTAAAAATACGAGTATATTTATACTATGCCTAGATTCACAACTTCTTGCTTCCTTTTTTTCTTAATATTATACTCGATTGGCAGTATCGCTCAAGAGACGGATACTACTTCAACGGAAGATACTAGGTATCGCGAAGATCAGTTTTATGTTGGTGCGACTTATAATCTCTTATCAAATGTTCCGAGCGGAGTTAAAATTCGAGGTCTCTCAGGAGGCTTTCAGTTTGGATATTTAAGAGATATCCCTATAAATAAGCAACGGAATATTGCATTTGCCTTAGGAGCTGGATTCGCCTACGATGTTTATGGACAGAACCTATTTATAGGTGAAACACAAGACGAGAAGACTATTTTTACGGTTCTCGACGATGGTGAGGTGGACTTTAGTCGAAATAGCTTTAGTACGGCCGTCATAGAGATCCCGTTAGAGTTTCGCTGGCGTTCCTCCACAGCTAGTTCTTATAGATTTTGGAGAGTTTATGGAGGTTTTAGAGCGGGATATGCTTATTGGTATAAGTCCACGTTTAAAGGAGCTGAGAATAGTGTAAATCAGACAGATATTCCAGAATTCGATAAGTTGAGGTTGGGAGCAACATTGAGCTTTGGCTACAACACGTTTAATTTTTTTGTGTATTATAGCATTAACCCATTCTTCAAGGATGCTGTTATCTCGGAAACGGAGTCTGTTAAATTTAGGACAATTAAAGTAGGGTTGCTGTTCTATATTTTATAACCAGAAATTGAGCATAATAACCTGAGGAAGGACTCCAACAAAAAAGCCGGCAATGAGTTCGGGGTAATTATGGGATTGTGTATGAAGTCTTGAAGATGCCACCCAACCATTAGCTATAAAAAGGACTCCAATCGCTATAAGAACATTTACCTTAAAGTGCACACCAAGCGCAATGAGAAACATGGTAATACCGGCGATTCCCATTTGGTGTAAGCTCACTTTAAATTTCAAGAAAACAAGTAAAAGAGTTGTGATTGTTGAGAAAAGGATCCCTACAAAAAAATAATATAACTCCGGACTGTCATATGGATCGAAAACCATCTTAATAATTAGGAGTATCAACAGGCATTGTATCATTAAAGGCAGCTTCCGTTCTTCAACGTCCTCTAGTTGAATGGATCTAACGATAGCAAGGTTTTTCAGCAAAAAGAATACAATAATTGGAATTAAGAGTGTAATGATCGTTACAGCAAACAAGCGGGCCTGCATAATATCTGGTTCAACGAAACGAGGTGTTAAGGCATAATAGAGCGCGCTTCCCAGCAATGGCATTAATAGGGGATGAAATAAATATGCAGCAAAACGTAAAAAAAAGTTCATCAAATTTCTTTTCGGAGTCGTGCGACAGGCAAACTCAATTGTTCACGATATTTAGCAATGGTACGTCTCGCTATTGGATAACCTTTCTCCAATAATATTTTAGCTAATTTATCGTCTGTCAAAGGTTTTCTTTTGTCTTCCTCGCCAATAGTTATTTCCAATATTTTCTTAATTTCTTTGGTAGAAACGTCCTCCCCTTGATCATTTTTCATTGATTCACTGAAGAAATCTTTTATGAGTCTTGTGCCGTAAGGAGTATCAACATATTTACTATTCGCAACCCGTGATACGGTGGATATATCCATGTTTATCTTATCAGCAATATCCTTTAAAATCATTGGCTTTAGCCTACGCTCATCACCAGATAGAAAATATTCTTGTTGCTGATGCATAATAGCATTCATAGTAACAAAGAGCGTTTGTTGCCGTTGTTTTATTGCATCAATAAACCACTTAGCCGCATCCAGTTTTTGCTTTATAAATTGAACTGCATCTTTTTGTGATTTTGACTTGTCTTTGGATTCTTTATATCCTTTTAACATATTGGTATACTCTCTAGAAACGTGCAATTCGGGCGCATTTCTTCCATTTAGAGTAAGTTCTAGGGCTCCGTCGACGATAGTAATAGCAAAATCGGGAACCACGTGTTCAACGATTCTGTTGTTTCCGGAGTAGGTTCCTCCTGGTTTAGGGTTAAGCCCTTCAATTTCTTGTATGGCCTCTCTTAGTTGATCCTCCGAAATGTCGAATTTTTGAAGTAATTTTTTATAATGTTTTTTTGAAAAATGATCGAATGTTTCCTCCAAAATTGAGATAGCCAGACTAATAGCTGCAGTAGGTTTTTTACGTTCTAATTGAATCAATAGACACTCCTGAAGATCCCTCGCTCCAACACCTGCGGGATCTAAATCCTGAACAATCTTAAGAACCTTTTCAATTTTGTCAACATCGGTGTATACATTTTGTGTGAAAGCGAGGTCATCTACGATATCAATAATTTCTCGTCTTATATATCCACCTTCATCAACACTTCCCACCAAAAATTTGGCAATTTCTTTTTCATCATCGTCTAGTCGGTAGGTGTTTAATTGTTGTAACAAATACTGATTAAATGATGTTCCTGCTGCATAAGGCATTTCTTTATCTTCATCATCGGCACTGTAATTATTAGCGCTTAGCTTATAACTTGGAGTTTCGTCGTCACTCAAGTAATCGTCTACATTAATTTCGGTTTCAATTACCTCTGTACCGTTTTCAAATTCATCTTCATAGTCATCATTCTCAAACTCATCATCAAAAGAATCTCCTTCATCCTTGCCACCTTCAAGGGCTGGGTTTTCATTCATTTCCTGATTGATTCGCTGTTCAAAAGCTTGTGTAGGCAATTGTATCAACTTCATCAACTGAATTTGCTGAGGTGATAGTTTTTGTGAAAGTTTAAAATTGAGCTGTTGTTTAAGCATTCGTAAAATTATGTACTTATAAAGTTAAAAAAAACTGGCTACTTATAACGTAAAGCGGCCAGTTTTAATAAAAGCTTGTGATATTTACCGTGAAATATTAAAACTCTGCATTACCAGGGGTTCTTGGATAAGGAATTACGTCACGAATATTACCCATACCCGTTACAAACTGTACCATACGTTCAAACCCAAGACCAAAACCACTATGCACGGCAGTTCCAAATTTTCTTAATTCAAGATACCACCAAAGCTCCTTTTCATCTATTCCCATGGCCAACATTTTTTCTTTTAGGACGTCATATCGCTCTTCGCGCTGCGCACCACCTACTATTTCACCAATTCCTGGAAAGAGTACATCCATAGCTCGGACCGTTTTAAGATCATCGTTTAAACGCATATAAAAAGCTTTAATTTTTGCTGGATAATCAAAAAGAATTACTGGACATTTAAAGTGTTTTTCGACTAAAAAGCGCTCGTGTTCACTTTGCAGATCGGCTCCCCATTCTTCTATAATGTACTTGAACTTTTTCTTCTGATTAGGTTTGGATCTTTTCAAAATTTCAATCGCTTCAGTATAGCTTACTCTCTTAAAGTTGTTGTCGAGAATAAACTGAAGCTTTTCTCGTAATGCCATTTCACTTCGTTCGGCTTGAGGTTTACTCTTTTCCTCATTCACAAGGCGCTCTTCTAAAAATGCTAAATCATCCTTACAATTCTCAAGAACGAAGGCAATTATATATTTTATAAAATCTTCCGCGAGATCCATTGTAGCATCAAGATCGTAAAAGGCCATTTCAGGCTCAATCATCCAAAACTCAGCCAAGTGACGAGATGTATTAGAGTTTTCGGCTCTAAATGTAGGGCCAAAGGTATATACTTTCCCTAAGCCCATAGCGTAGGTTTCTGCTTCTAATTGACCACTTACCGTAAGGTTTGTTTCCTTTCCGAAGAAATCATCTTTGTGGTCAACGTCCCCATTTTTATCCAAAGGTGGATTTTTTTGATCTAGTGAACTTACTCTAAACATTTCACCCGCACCCTCAGCGTCACTTCCAGTAATAATTGGTGCGTTCATATAATTGAATCCATTTTTCTGGAAGTATTCATGCACAGCAAAGGCCAATTTCGAACGAGTTCGCATCACTGCGCTAAATGTATTCGTTCTTACACGCAAATGTGCTTGTTCTCTAAGTGTTTCAAGTGAGTGACGTTTTGGAGAAAGAATGGTTAGCTTTACATCCTCAGGATTAGCTTCTCCAAGAATTACAACCTTAACAACTTGAATTTCCACCGCTTGCCCTTGTCCTTGACTCTCAACGAGAATGCCTTTTACTTCAATCGCAGCACCTACTGTTATTTTCTTGAGAGTTTCTTCCTCAAATTTCTCAAAATCGATAACGCATTGTATGTTCTTGATCGTCGAACCATCATTTAAAGCAATAAAACGATTACTTCTAAAGGAGCGAACCCAACCTTTAACTATGACTTCATGAAGAGAAGGCTCACTGTGTAATAATTTACTAATTTCTGTATGCTGCATAACGTGTTAATTGAGGCGCTAAGATACTTTTAAAAAGAATTCCAAAAAAATAAATTCCTATTTCTGAAACCGAATTCTGAAGAGTCTTATTCCTCTTCTTCTTCATTGTCAGGGATAATTTTTAAAGAAGGTTTTTTGAACGTTTTCTTGTTCGCGATATTGCGCTCTAAGGAGAGCAGGAGTGAAGGTAATAATAACAAATTTGCAAGCATGGCAAAAAGTAACGTAGCCGAGACTAAAGCTCCCAAAGCTACGGTACCTCCAAAGCTAGAGATGGTAAATACCGAAAAACCGAAGAACAAAACGATCGAGGTGTAGAACATACTAACACCGGTTTCCCTAAGGGCTGCGTATACCGATTTCTTGATTTTCCAGTTATTGGCTATTAACTCTTGACGGTATTTGGCTAAAAAGTGAATCGTATCATCTACCGAAATACCAAAGGCAATACTAAATACTAGAATAGTTGACGGCTTAATAGGAACACCTAAAAAACCCATAAGACCAGCAGTTATGAGAAGTGGTAGCAAGTTAGGAATTAACGAGACCAAAATCATTCTTAGGCTTCGAAACATCCAAGCCATAAAAAGAGCGATTAGCAAAATGGCCAAGGATAGTGAAATTACAAGATTGTTAACGAGGTATTTTGTCCCTTTTTGGAAGACTAAGGCCTTTCCTGTAAGGGATACATCATATCTTTCTGCCGGAAATATTTTGTCTATTTCCATACGAAGATCCTCTTCAATTCGGTCAAACCTGTCTGTCTCCGTGTCCTTCATAAAGGTGGTCACACGCGCATATTGACCTGTAGTATCTACATAGCTTGACAAAAGGTTGGTACTCTTTGCGCTGCTCTTGGCATACGATAGTATAAAAGTTTGTTCTTGGCTATTGGGGAGTTGATAGTATTCTGGGTTATTATTGTAATAGGCCTGTTTCGAATATTTCACCAATTCAACAACCGATAACGGTTTAGAAAACTCTGGAACCTCATTAATATACTCTTGGAGTTTATCAATTCTTTTGAGAGTAGCGAGCTTCATAACCCCTTTCTTCCGTTTGGTGTCAATCAATATCTCTAAAGGCATAATCCCTTCAAACTCACTTTCAAAGTACTTAATGTCTTTGTAGAACTCCGTCTGCTTAGGCATGTCTTCAATAATACTTCCTGAAATTTTAATGTTATAAATCCCAATGATACTCGCACATAAAAGGGCGATAGCACATATATAAATGGCGATTCTGTACCCTCTAACCATCTTTTCCATCCAATTTACAAAACTATTAATCCAACCTTTATTAAGGTGTTTTAGATGCTTGTACTTTGGTACAGCCATATAGCTGTACATAATAGGAATTATCAAAAGGCTCAATAAAAATATGGCCAAAATATTTATGGAGGCAACAATACCAAACTCTTTCAGAAGCTGACTATTGGTAAGAATAAAGGTGGCAAAACCAGAGGCCGTGGTAACATTCGTCATTAAAGTGGCGTTTCCAACCTTTGAAATAACACGTTGTAGTGACTTTGCTTGATTCCCATGCTGTTTGATTTCGAGCTGGTATTTATTGATTAAGAAAATACAATTGGGAATTCCAATAACAATAATAAGGGGTGGAATTAATGCGGTAAGGACTGTTATTTCATAATGGAGCAACCCTAAAATCCCGAAGGACCACAGAACACCAATAATCACCGTTAACATAGAAATGAAGGTCGCTCGAAAGGACCTAAAGAAGAAAAAGAAAATAAGAGAGGTGACGAGTAAAGCCGCTCCAATGAACATTCTAATCTCATCAATAATATTTTGTGAGTTTAAGGTTCGAATGTATGGCATTCCAGAGGTGTGAACCTTTAGACCGGTCTCTTCCTCAAACTTTTGAACCGTGGGAATAAGGTTTTTATCTATAAAATCTTTACGAGCCGAACTATTCACAATGGTACGGTCTAGGTAAATAGCCGTTCGCACTGATTGTTTGTTTGGACTGTAAACCAAACCGTTATAAAATGGCAGTTTCGAAAACAACTCGTATTGGTACGCGTCTAATTTCTTTTGGTCGAAGATGGAATCTTTTATAAAAGGAACCATTTTAAAGCCTTCAATACCCGTTCTTTTTTCAAGCTTCTGAAGGTCACCAATGGAAAGCGTAAATTCTACCTCCTCTGCTTGCTTTAAGTCTTTGGAAAGTTGGTTCCACGCCTTGAATTTTTCTGGGGTAAATAAAGTAGAATCTTTAACACCCAGAACTATAAGATTTCCCTCTTCTCCAAATTGATTTAAGAAGTCCTTATACTCAAGATTTATTTCGTGATCGTCTGGCAGCAAATTTGCTTCAGTATATGTAAACCGCATGTGTTTCCACTGCAGCGCCAGGAGTACTGTTATTGCTGCTATTAATAGAAGAATTAAGGTTCGATTTCGTAAAATAAAACGTGCAATTGCACCCCAAAATCCAATACTGAAAAGTTTATTCAAAATATACGGCAGTTACGAAGATTCAAAGGTACTAATTCCCAAGCAGGAAGGAATCTTTTTCTAACAGATTTTATTGATCTAAACCTTAAGGTAGAAGGTAAATTTAAAGGAAACGTTGTCATCGAAATCAGGCAGTGAATAATATCCATATCGATAGGCGAAACTCAGGCCAAACCCGAAGAGTAGTTTATTAAGTTCTAGCCCCGATTCTGAATAAAACTGATTGAGAGTATCGAATACTGGCCCGATGTGCTGGTCCTTGTTTTTTAAATCACCTAATGCGTGTCTAGTAATGAGAACTAATTCTGGTCTAAAGCATTTTGAAATATTAAAACGTGCAAAACTATGTTTTACCTGAAGTGAAGAAAGTTTATCTGAAAAAAATTCTCCAAAGTACATGGTTTCAAATGTTCTACGACCGGCTACCGAGAAACGTTTTAGAATACTTCCTTTTGTTGGACTATTAGGGTAGGCGTGAAATAGATGGGTAAGGGGAACTTCACCAATGGCAACCTGGCCCTCTAACAAAAAGTGCGTCGAGGATAAATTCTTTCGTTTTAAATAATAATCCAGTTTGAGACCAAGTTTAGTATAATTAAAATCACCGTCGAAAACGCCTTTTAAACCTTGGGTGATCTGAGTACTAATTTTCGGAAGACCATCAAAATATTCAACCTGACCATCTTCCGTGGTAAATGAATTAGTTTTAGGTGCAATACGAATTGAAACCGTTGTTTCGGTTATCTCGTAACTGCTTAAAAGACGCTCATTGTCTAAATAAAAATAACTTTCGGTTTGTTTGATATGACTTTTGGAGAGTCTAAATTCTGAAAAAATTTTTGAAGAGAATTCGTGTTGAACGTTAGCATGCCAGGTGCGATGCTTGTAAAATTGAGTCACATTTACCAAACGTGGTTCGAAAATAGAATAAATTCTGGCGTCTGTTAAAAAATTGGAAGCTCCAACTTCCATCAGATCATCTATATAGAATAGGTTGAGCCAAGTGTTAGCGTCTTCATTTAGTCGTACACTACCCCCTAGGCTGAACTTAATTTTTTCGTCTATAAACCCTCGTGCAACATAGCCGCTTATCTTGTATTTTTCTGAAAGGCGTTTATTTGTAACACCGCCAAAACCAAGTCGTAGTCCCTCATAGTTATTATACTTTACAAGGTATTTAAGATCAGCGTCAAAAAAGCCAAGCGGATAGAAACCAGTACTAAAAGGGCTTGTTTTTATTTGTTGTGACGTTGAGTCTTGTTTAGCTTCGACAGGCTGGTCTTGCGCAAATGCAGGTATTCCAAGAATTAGAATGAGGAAAAATAAAACCTTGCGCATATAGGATTTAACTTTTTCTTTTTAAAGGATTAAAATGTTATCAATAAAGCGGCAATAAGCCGCTTTATTGATCTTTTTCTGAAAATATGTATTATACCGTCATAATTTCCTTTTCCTTATTTGTCATAATTTCTTCAATTCTGCTAATATGTGTATCGGTCATATTTTGAATATCAATTTCAAGATTCTTCTTCATATCATCTGAAACGTCCAAATCTTTAATGTCATTATTTGCATTTTTACGATCATTACGCACGCCTATTTTTGATTCTTCTGCTTCATGTTTGGCTTGTTTGGTCAACTCAATTCTACGCTCTTCCGTCAAAGGAGGGACATTAATGATTACGCTTTCTCCATTATTCATGGGATTGAACCCTATGTTTGCAGTATGAATACCTTTTTCTATTTCTGGAATTAGTCCTTTTTCCCAAGGCTGAATAGAAATCGTCATCCCATCTGGGGTACTTACATTAGCTACTTGGCCCAACGGAGTAGGGCTTCCGTAGTAATCTACCATTACGCCTGCTACCATTGCTGGAGATGCTTTTCCAGCTCGGATATTGACTAATTTTTTTTCAAGATGAACAAGCGCATTGCTCATTGCCTCTTGGGTGCTATCTAAAATGAATTTAATTTCTTCTTCCATTTTTAGTGACTGTCACTTGGACAGGTATATTTTAATTAAACTGAATTTATTCTAAAACGTATATTTTAAAATTAACACATATTTTTCAAAAACCAAGCCAAAGTGAGACACTTTGATTCGGTTAAGAGGCACCTGGTTTTTAACCTCGCCTTTATAAGTTCACTTTTGTTCCGATGTTTTCTCCGGAAACAACCTTCATTAAATTACCTTTTGTGTTCATATCAAAAACAATAATTGGCAATTCGTTTTCTTGGCTTAAGGTAAAGGCAGTGGTGTCCATTACTTTTAAACCTTTCCGAAGGACATCATCAAAACTTATAAAATCAAATTTTGTTGCGTTTGTATCTTTTTCAGGATCGCTTGAGTAGATTCCATCCACGCGAGTTCCTTTCAAAATAACATCTGCATGAATCTCGATAGCACGTAAAACAGCCGCCGAATCTGTTGTGAAATATGGGTTCCCTGTTCCACCGCCAAAAATAACAACGCGTCCTTTTTCCAAATGACGTATTGCTTTACGTCGTATAAAAGGCTCAGCAACTTCATTAATCTTTATAGCGCTTTGTAAACGAGTAGGAATCCCTTCATCTTCCATAGCGCTTTGTAACGCTAATCCGTTGATCACCGTTGCTAGCATGCCCATATGATCGCCTTGAACACGATCCACTCCTCTACTTGCACCTGCAACACCTCTAAAAATGTTTCCACCACCAATTACAATGGCAACTTGAACACCTTTATCGATGAGTTGTTTTATTTCTTGAGCATATTCCTGAAGACGTTCGGGGTCGATTCCATATTGGCGATTCCCCATTAAAGCTTCACCAGATAATTTTAAAAGTATTCTTTTGTATTCCATAGCGTGTTTTCCTTCAGCAAAAATAAAGAAAAATGTTGGATGATGTATTGAAAATAAAAAAACCGCGCCAACATAAGTTAGTGCGGTTTTTATGATTATTTGTTGCTATTTAAGCTAGAGAAACTCTTTTAAAACCAACAACAGCTGCATCACCTTTACTTGCAACATAAGCGGCAACGTTTTGTGAGTCATCCATTATAAAATTTTGATCTAACAAAGCTTTTTCGTGGTCTAAAGTAGTATTGTCTGCTATGAAGCGTTCCAATTTACCTGGAAGAATTCTATCCCATATTTGCTCTGGTTTCCCCTCTGCTTTTAATTGTGCCTTTGCATCTTCTTCAGCTTTAGCAAGAATCTCCTCTGTTAATTGTACTCTTGAAATAAATTGAGGTACATTTTTAAGTGTTTTACCCAATCTACCCAATTCGATATTGTCTTTCTCTATTACGGCAATTCGAGCTTCAGTTTCAGAAGTAACGAATTCCATAGAAAAATCTTTGTAAGACAGAGTAGTAGCTCCCATAGAAGCAACTTGCATAGAAACACTCTTTGCAACTTCGGCTGCACTATCAGACGCTGCTGATAAAGCTGTTAAAGCACCAATTTTATTTCCGTGGATATAAGCTCCAACGAAAGGCCCTTCTAAAATTTCGAATCCACCGATTTCAATTTTTTCACCAATAACACCGGTCTGCTCGATCAATTTTTCTTGAACAGTCATTCCGTCAAAATCTGCAGCCATAAATTCTTCTTTTGAAGAAGTGTTTAGGGCAATATCAGCCATTTTATGCGCCATTGCTACATAAGAGTCATTCTTAGAAACGAAATCTGTTTCGCAGTTTAAAGAAACAATAACACCTTTAGTGGTGTCAGCATTTACTTTTGCGATTACAGCACCTTCACTAGAATCTCTATCGGCTCTTTTTTCGGCAATTTTTTGTCCTTTTTTTCTAAGGATAGAAATTGCTTCTTCCATATTTCCTTCTGCCTCAACTAATGCCTTTTTACAGTCCATCATTCCAGCTCCAGTTTTTTTTCTTAATTCGTTTACTTCTGCGGCAGTTATTTTTACCATCGTTATAAAGTTTTAAAATGTATTTGTAAAAAAGGTCGTTTAATCAATTTTTCCTATTAAAGAAAAGAATTAAACGACCTTTAAGTTTTATTAAAGTTTATTTATTCCTCTTCCTTAGTTGCTTCAGCAGCTACTGCTTTTTTAGCAGGCTTCTTTGCAGCTTTTGGAGCTTCAACTTTTGCAACCTCTGCCTTAGGCGCTTCTGCCTTTGGAGCTTCTGCCTTTGGAGCTTCTGCCTTTGGAGCTTCTGCCTTTGGAGCTTCTGCCTTTGGAGCTTCTGCCTTTGGAGCTTCTGCCTTTGGAGCTTCTGCCTTTGGAGCTTCTGCGGCATTTTCTTTATCAGATTTTCTTTCAGCAAGACCTTCGATTACAGCATTTGAAACAGCAGTCATAATCTTGTCGATAGATTTTGAAGCATCATCATTAGATGGGATTACGTAGTCAATAACACGCGGGTCACTGTTTGTATCCACCATTGCGAAAATTGGAATTTTCAATTTTTGAGCTTCCGCTACTGCGATGTGCTCACGAGTAGTATCAACCACAAATAATGCAGCTGGAAGACGACTCATATCGCTAATAGAACCTAAGTTTTTTTCTAATTTAGCGCGTAAACGGTCAACTTGTAAACGTTCTTTTTTAGATAAAGTAAGGAAAGTTCCATCTGCCTTCATACGATCAATAGTGGCCATTTTCTTAACGGCTTTTCTAATTGTTACAAAGTTGGTAAGCATACCGCCTGGCCATCTTTCTGTGATGTAAGGCATGTTTGCATTCTTTGCTTTTTCAGCAACGATGTCTTTTGCTTGTTTTTTGGTAGCTACGAAAAGAATTTTTCGTCCGCTAGCTGCAATTTTCTTAAGAGCTTCATTAGCTTCTTCAATTTTTGCAGCAGTTTTGTAAAGATTGATAATGTGGATTCCATTACGCTCCATATAGATATACGGCGCCATATTAGGATTCCATTTTCTTGTTAGGTGACCAAAGTGTACACCTGCGTCTAGAAGTTCTTTAACTTCATTGTTGTTTTTTGCCATTTTGTTTTAGTTTACGTTCTGTAATGTTTAGATGTCAACCTTTCCTCCAGTAATCTGAATTATTTGATTTAGATGCTAAACTAATCGTCAACCCGGCAGAGCAGACTAACAGCTTATTAATTAAATATATGAACTTGTCAACATAGTTTGGGTATCTCTTTCGAGATACCCAAACAAGTTGGGTAATCTTAACGTTTCGAGAATTGGAATTTCTTACGGGCTTTCTTCTGACCGAATTTCTTACGCTCCACCATTCTTGGATCTCTTGTTAATAAACCTTCTGGCTTAAGAACCAATCTGTGTTCCTCATTAATCTCGCACATTACACGAGCCAATGCCAAACGAATTGCTTCTGCTTGTCCTGTGATACCTCCACCAAAAACATTTACTTTGATATCAAAGCTTGTTTCATTGTCGGTTAATGCAAGAGGTTGTTTTACTTTATATTGTAACGTAGGCGTTGTGAAATAATTCGTCAACTCACGTTTGTTAATTGTAATATTTCCTTTTCCTTCAGAAACATATACACGTGCTACGGCAGTTTTTCTTCTTCCTATTTTATGTATAGTCTCCATTATTTAGCTGAGTTAAGGTTAAATACTTTTGGTTTCTGTGCTTCTTGACCGTGGTCTGTCCCTACATATACCTTTAAATTTCTGAATAAGTCAGCCCCTAATTTGTTTTTAGGTAGCATTCCTTTTACAGCCTTTTCTACAACCCTTGAAGGATCTTTACCAAAAAGCTCTCTAGCTGTCAAACTTCTTTGACCACCAGGATAGCCTGTGTGACGTATATACGTCTTATCTTCCCATTTGTTTCCAGAAAGGGTGATTTTTTCGGCGTTAATAATAATTACGTTGTCTCCGCAATCTACGTGAGGCGTAAAATTAGGTTTGTGTTTGCCACGAAGTAATATTGCAACTTCACTAGCAAGACGACCCAATGTTTGCCCGTCCGCATCCACTAAAAGCCACTCTTTGTTTACAGTGTTTTTGTTAGCAGATACTGTTTTGTAACTCAATGTATCCATTTCGTTTTTTGTCAATCGTTAATAATTCGTTTTTCCCCTCTTTAAAAGGGCTTTGTCCTCTGAAGCGATAAAATCGCGTAAGAGGGGGGCAAATGTAATGTTATTTATTTGAATAACAAGTGGAGAGGATTTAATTTTTGATCAGTTTTGGCATCACTAGGAAGGTGTTTCAAAACTGACCAATAATAAGGTCGTAGAATTAAACAAAATTTTAAAAAATAATAGGGTCGGGCCATGTTATATGACTATATTAAAAACGATGATTCATTAACTTTATTTTTTAATAAAATTTTGGAAAGTGGCTTCTTCACCATTGTAGATGCCTAGTATATAAGTTCCGACTGATAGTTGGCTAACATCGATTGTATTATCATTTTCCGATATTTTTTTATTAATGAGTTTTTTGCCTCCTATGCTAAAGATTTGAATATTAATTTCAGCACCATAACTCAATATGTGAAGAGTATCATGACAAGGGTTTGGATAAAGTATGTAGTTCAAATCATTAGAAACCATCTTTTCATCTCCACCAGGATTAGTGGTTTCTTCTATCACTATTGTGCATTGAGTACCGTATGCCGCGGCTATGTCTCTAACTTTTACACTGTATGTTCCTCCCGTTCTAAAAAATGCAGTGTTAGGTATAGTTATGGATGGACTAGAATTAAATAGCCAAACAGAATTTCCATTTAGTGTGAATTGAAATACATATTGAGTGGCGTTTGGAAAAGGACATGAATCGATGCTATCACCGATATTCAGTAAGTTTGTTTGATCACAATATTCACTTGTTAGAAAAGTAAATCTTGGAGTTCTTATATTACAATTACCCCCATAATTGGAATAGTTATATGCTGGATTAAAATCTCCTTTTTTGATTTTTATACCATACCACGTATAAGGTTTTAAGAATTCGCCAGTAAGTATTACACCATTACTATTTCGCAACTCTTCATCATAATGGTCTGATATATCAAAAGTAGTTGAAGCATTATAAAATTCTATATAATCAAAATTGCTATTTATTAATTTAACGGTATACCCTTCAGTGTTTTCAATGATTGGATAATAACTAACCTCTATATTATCAACGGTTAATTCTCTTTCACAGTCATCTTCTGTTATTTTTGTAACCGTAGGATTGATCTCTATCGCACCAATATCAGGGGCTTCATTCGGAAATACACTATCATAAAAATCAAATTTGTTAAATTCACTATTACTTAATATACCACCAGTACTATTAAGTATTACGGAAATATCTCCATTATTTCTACAAGGGCTAAGATCATTTAAAACATATGGTGATGTTGGATTTGTAAATAGAGGGTCCACATTTATATTATTTGCAATATCGTTACCTCTAATATCACCAGCTGGAAGATTTTCAAAATCACCAATTGAATATGACGTACCATGGTATAAAGGATTAGGGATATTAGTATTGGTGTTGTAAACCAAGTTATTCCAATACGGATTGTCATAAACACCTGCAGGATCTAAATCGTCTGCATTGGATTGTATTACAAGAGGTGCTGCATCTACGCTACCACAGTTATACATTATGTTATTCCTAAAATAATTGTCGTGTGCATCTGGTAAAAGATTACCGCTGGAAATCTTTATTCCTGCATCTTCACAATTAATAAAAGTATTATTATCAAACTTATTTCCGTTACATTCAATGTCAGGTTTAGTAGGAATTAGAATAATTCCTACAGCAAACCCTTTAGGTCTAATATCTGATTGTGTAACACCATCGAAAATATTGTGATGAAAAGTATTATTAACACCAGCTATTTGGGATTGAGTGGTTAAATCTTTAATTAAATTATTGTAAAACTCGTTATTTTCGGTTTTGGTCCCAAAAACTGTAAATGCTCTTGCATAGGATAAATCTGGTGATGAATCATTATTATATATTTTATTACCAGACACATCCCAATTCTTATCAGAAGTGCCTAAATTCCAGGCACTAAGTTGTACGCTGCATGACTCCAATTAATAAATTGATTATCATAAATTTCACAATTTTTTGCATAGTATGATAATTGCACAGCATCTCCTGTGCCTCTGTCGGAGCCACTGTAAAAATAGCCTGGATTATTATTTGGATCAACAACCGAAGCATATAAATATGCCTTACAATTTGTTTTAGATAATCCAACTTTTTTAATGTATCCAGAATCAAAAATATTATTATTTACTGTTATGTTTTCTGAATTTCTGATTTCTAAAGGATGATAACTATACTTGCCAATATTACAATTCGTTATTTTTATATTTGTACTGATGTAATTCGGAGCGGGTACGATTTCGCCTAGATTTCCAATTGCAACACAGTCTCTACCACCCTGAAAATCAATATCACTGATAGAAATATTGCTGCATTCAAGTATTTGAACGTTCGTAGATGATCTCCACCATTCTGGACTAGAATTTGTACTTTTATATAAAGTAGTGCTATTTGGATTATCTTCAGAATATAGAATAAATATATTTGCAGGAATAGTAACTGTCTCCTCAACATTTCCAGAGGTATTAAACCAAAAAGAAGTCTCACTAGCTATCCATTGCCATCTGTTCTTCTCTAAACTTGGTGAACTACAGTTATTTATAAGTGAGTAGGATTCTTGTCCAAGGTCATACTTGTTTTCATTAAATGATAATTCTGGATCTGGTGTTCCGGATGCAGATATCCATGCTTGATGATCCTTCACATCATACCCTTTCATTAATTCTTGATTAAAACCGTCAAAAATACGTCCTGGATCGGCGTTCATTGGGCAATACCAAAGGTTTTGTATATGGTTATTATTGTCTCTTAGAGGCTTAAAAAGAGCGGTAATCTCTGATTTTCCTGAAATAATTGGTTTACCACCAGAACCGTATGTTCCAATTACTAAAGGATCGCCGGGACTCATTCCATTCAAGTGTTTTATAATTATGCCTTGATTTTCCCAAACATCTCCCTTTCTAAATTTAATTTTTGTGTTAGACAAGCTAACCTCTCCATTTTGGCCCAAATATTCAATATTAGCGGTAGTTTTCCATGGTTTAGACATACTTGTTCCTGAATTCGCATCATCTCCATCTGCACTAATATAGTATGTTTTGCTGTTTTCTAAATGAGGATGGGTTTGTGCTTTTGTTTTATTTTTTACGCGTCCAATAGTAGTTTCAGGAACGACTTACTATCGATGTCAAAATAGACTGTCAAACGACCTTAGAATTAAACGATAACTTATTTGAAAGTTATTATCAAATCATCTTTTGAGACCATGGCTCCCGGTTTAAGTGTAATTGATTTTATCTTACCTGCTTTAGTAGCCGTTACCGTCGTTTCCATCTTCATAGCTTCAATAATAAACAAATGATCATTCTTCTTAATTTCCTGTCCTTTCTTCACAAGGATCTTATACAACAATCCTTGAAGGGGAGCTCCAATTTGATCCGCATTATCAGGTTCGATTTGAACATTAACTTCTTTATTAACTTGGATTGATTTATCTTGAATTTCTACAAGGCGGTTTTCTCCATTTACTTTAAAGAAAACGATTCTAATCCCTTCTTCATTTGGAGTGCTTACCGAGAGCAACTTAACAATGATTGTTTTTCCTGGTTCCAAATCAATTAATATTTCTTCTCCTATTTTCATCCCGTAAAAAAAATTGGGTGTTGGTAAAATAGCGACATTTCCATACATTTTGTATGTTTCGTGAGCTTGTTCAAAAACACGCGGATAAAGACTATAGGATAGAAAATCTTCGAATTCGATAGAACGTGTAAAACCTTTTTGGTATTTCTTTTCGAATGCTTGATAAGCCGTGTCGAAATCGATAGGAGTAAGATGCGCGTTAGGTCGATCTGTATAAGGTTTGTTGTTTTTTAAAACTATTTTCTGAAGTTCCTTCGGGAAACCTCCTAAAGGTTGTCCTAGATCCCCTTTGAAGAAGTTTATTACAGATTCTGGAAACGAAATTTCATGTCCGCGCTCCATAACATCTTCAGGCATTAGATCATTGGTCACCATAAAAATAGCCATATCACCCACAACCTTAGAACTAGGTGTTACTTTTACCAAATTTCCAAACATGATATTCACAAGACCGTACATTTTCTTTACTTCATCGAAGCGGTCGCCAAGACCCAGCGCTGTTGCTTGGGGTCTTAAATTTGAATATTGACCTCCAGGGATTTCGTGTTGGTACACTTCGGCAGTACCAGATTTAAGACCAGACTCAAACGGATAATATAAATCCCGAACGTCTTCCCAGTAATTTGAAAACTGATTCAGGCTATCAATCTCAAATTCGTTTGCGCGTTCTTGGTGCTTCATCATTTCAACAACCGCGTTAAAGTTAGGTTGCGAAGTCAATCCAGACAATCCACCTAAGGCAACATCAACTACATCAACTCCAGCTTCAATCGCTTTTAAGTAGGTTGCAGATTGAATAGAAGAAGTGTCATGTGTATGCAAATGCAATGGAATTTTCAACGTATCCTTTAATGCGCCCACAAGTTGGGTTGCCGCATAAGGACTTAACAAACCTGCCATATCTTTAATGGCAATCATATGTGCTCCTGCATTTTCAAGATCCTTGGCGAGTTTTGTGTAGTATTTTAAATTGTACTTATTGTTTTTTGTGCTTAATACATCTCCAGTATAGCTAATGGCAGCTTCGGCAATACCTCCTGTTTTATTTCGCACATAGTTAATACTTGGCTCCATCGCTTTTACCCAATTGAGCGAATCGAATATTCTGAAAATATCAATGCCATTTTCCCAAGATTTTTCAATAAATTTTTCAATCAGGTTATCAGGATATGCTTTATAACCAACACCATTGGAACCTCTTAATAACATTTGAAATAAGATGTTCGGCATGAGTTTCCGAAGTTCCCTTAAACGACTCCATGGGCTTTCATGCAAAAACCGCAAACAAACGTCAAAAGTCGCTCCACCCCACATTTCTATACTGAAGGTGTTCGAATGATTTTTAGCAAAGCTTTCGGCTACCATTTTCATATCGAAGGTTCGCATGCGAGTTGCAAGCAGCGATTGATGTGCGTCTCGTATGGTTGTGTCTGTGTAATGAATCTTCTTTTCAGACTTGAGCCAGGCACAGAACTTTTCTGGTCCCAGTTCGGTTAATAGATCTTTTGTTCCCTTCGGAAATGCTGCATTTTTATCAAATGCAGGAATTTTAGGGTTTCTGAAGACCCTGTTATCATCAACAAATTTCACGTCAGGATTTCCATTTACAATTACTTCTCCTAAATACTTCGTGATTTTTGAAGTCCGATCTTGTGGAAGTTTTATTTTGAATAGCGAAGGTGTATTCTGAATAAAATTAACGGTGGAAGCCCCTTCTATGAAGGTTTTATTCTGAATTACATTTTGCAGAAAATGAATGTTGGTTTTTACACCTCTAATTCGAAATTCTTTAAGTGCTCTCGACATTTTCCGAACGGCTCCATCCAGAGTTCTTCCGTGAGCCGAAACTTTTACCAACATAGAATCGAAAAATGGACTTACACTGTATGATTGGTAAATACTTCCCGCGTCTAACCGAATTCCCATTCCCGAAGCAGAACGATAGGTAGTAATAGTTCCATAATCTGGCGTGAAATCGTTTTCTGGATCTTCTGTAGTGATTCTGCATTGCAATGCAAAGCCATAGGTCGCCAATGAATCCTGATCGTAAATTTTTATTTGTTTGTCATCCAGTTTATAACCTCCAGCAATAAAGATTTGAGTTTTTATTAAATCAATTCCAGTAACCATTTCGGTAACGGTATGCTCCACTTGAATACGCGGATTTACCTCGATAAAAAATACATTGTTCTCTTTATCAACCAGAAATTCAACAGTTCCAACGTTATTGTAGTTCACCTCTTCTGCAATAGCAACTGCATAGGCATATAAATCCTGCTTCACTTTATCTGAAACATTAAAAGAAGGCGCCATTTCGATTACCTTTTGATGGCGTCTCTGCACAGAGCAATCCCGTTCAAATAAATGACGAATGTTTCCGTGATTATCTGCCACAATTTGAACCTCGATATGCTTTGGGTCTTCTACATATTTCTCTAGAAACATCGTGTCGTCTCCAAAGGCGTTTAAAGACTCATTTCTGGCAGAATCGAAATAAAGTTCTAGATGTTCAGGGTTTCGAACTACGCGCATTCCACGACCCCCTCCACCTGAAGCGGCTTTAAGCATTAATGGGTAGCCAATGGAGTCTGCTTCGGAAAGTGCCACTTTTAAAGAGGTTAACTTCTTTTTATTGCTTTCAATAATGGGGACATTACATAGCGTTGCAATTTTTTTTGCCATTATCTTATCACCTAAGGCATCCATGACGCTAGGATCTGGCCCGATGAAAATTATGTCGTTCTCAGCGCATTTTTTTGCAAATTCTGAGTTTTCAGAAAGAAAACCATAGCCAGGGTGTATGGCGTCAACATTCTTATCTTTTGCCAGAGCAATGATTTGTTCTCCATCCAAATAAGGTTTTAGTGGTTCATTGTCATTTCCTATTTGATAGGCTTCATCTGCCTTATATCTATGCTGGGAATAACGATCTTCATAAGTGAAAACAGCAACAGTCTTAATATTAATCTCTGTACAAGCTCTTAATACTCTTATTGCAATTTCACTGCGATTAGCGATTAATATTTTCTTGATTTCCATGGCTAATGGGATTATAGATTGAATAAGCTTTGGATTTTTGCTAAAGATACAGCTTACTGTACGCGCATAGTAAGCTATTAAATATTATTTTCTTTGATTTGTTGAAATTTATTTGATGATGTATGGATTCTCATTTTTATAGTTCCTCACGATAAAATCAAGCGCACTATTCAAAATTTCGCCCATGTTTTTGGACTTCTTGAAATTTACATCTGCGGTAAGCTTAAAAAGCTCGTTTTTTAATTTGGCGATTTTGGCTTTGGTTGATATTGAATCTTCGGTCATACAATCCATTAATTCTTTTAGCCTGTCCTGTTCATTCGCTGCTCTTTTAGCCAAAAGAGATCGTTCTTCTCTTTTGTATTGTTCTATAGATGCATCCTGGAGCAATGACAATGTTGTTTCAACAAGCTTGTTATTCTCTTTTAAAAATTGGGGCATATATACTTTCGAATTCCCCTCATAACTTTGCTGATCAAAATCGATTGCTCTTATTCGATATTGAATTCGATCAAAATCATGTGTTAATACCATCACATAATTATAAGAGCGCATATCTCCTAAAAGCCTAACAAAACAGCGTTCGTTGAATTTCACAAACTCTTTTGCAATCTCTTTTTTATCTTGATCTGAGCACAATTCTAAGTTATTTTCAATGAAGTCATCTCCGGGAATGCCCGAAATATGTTCCTCTATTAAGGTGTTACCATGGACTAAGAAGTTAATATGATTTGGAGAAAGAAGATGCTCCAACTCTAAACCATAAATACGAGAGGCGTCAGCCTTTTTGATATATAAAAAGATATAATTATCATTTAAAATATTTCGCACCTTAACTCTGAACGGCTTTGTGTTTCCGAAGGTACAATAGTCAATACTATCAATGGACAAGTAAGGCAAAACGATATCGCTTCCATCTGCGTGCAAAATTGTATACATTTTTTTTAAACTCAGCTCAATTTCGTCTCGTTCATATTCTGAATAATAGGCGCTTACCCAAAGGGTGTCATTGCCGTATTTATCATAAATAGACACTACTCCTTGAAACCTCAAAAGGTCATCATAGTATATCGGAATTTTAATGTTTCTACCGTGAAGCGTTAGGTAATCAAACAAGGAATTTGAGATTTTATAGGCAGGCTTCTTTTGGGAAATTAATTTTCTCATAAACTATTGAAATAGTACCTAAAGATAATTATAAATCTGGGGCAAAATGAATTGCTTTAGAAGTAAGTCCAATAATACTTCGGAAAACAGGCTTATGGGTATAAATCTCGTAAGGAATTACATTTTTCAAATTATCTAGAAGAGACTGTCATTATTATTTAGATACTCTCTTTGTTTAATTAGAAGTCGAAAAAGAGGTTTCATAAATTATACCCAGTAAAACGAAGAAGAAACCCTATTTTTGAAATTATAACTTCCAAATAATTTAGTTCTTTTATGATCAAAAAAATACTCTTAATCTGTTTTTTTTTTGGACATTTCTTTTTCCCCAAGACAAGAAACAAGATAGCATTCTTCAAGTCTTAGAGACCCATATTGAAAAGGATAGTACTCGATAAAAACTTTGCTAGAGGCTGTTTATTATTATCGTTCCGGAGAGTTTACGAAGGCAACTCCACTAATTAAGGAGGCGTTAGAGATTGCAAAAGAGAAAGGGTATAAGGACTTCGAGGGTCTGGGCTATTTGTATTTATCGCGTAATCAAAGAAGAATGGGACTTCTTGACAAGGCAATTGAAAATGCCCTAGTTGCACTACAAATTTTTGAATCGCAAGAAGATCAACTGAACTTAATGCTTGGAAATAGCCACCTCGGTATGCTTTATCAAGAAACTGGTTCTCCCGAAGTGGCAATAGGGATGCACTTGGAGAATATCGCGCTATCAAAAAATGATCCTTCAAGCGGCGCTAAGGCTCGATATTACTTTGATCTTGGAAATGCTTATATGAAGGCAAAAGATTATAAAAACGCCGAAACCTATTTTTTGGAAGCGGTAACAATTTCTCAAGAAAGTAATTTTGTTCCTGGAGAAATGATTATGTTATCAACGCTTGGACAGCTTTATAAAGCTACTGGAGAACTTGATAAGGCTAAGGAGAACTTCAATAGAGTGCTGCCATATTTTGAAAAAACCGGACAATTTGCAAACATCGCAGCAATATATTACGACTTAGCGACTATTAGCTCATTGGAAAATGAACATAAAGCCTCAATACCACTATATAATAAGTCGTTGAATATCTATAAGAAAATTGAAAACTTAATTTATATTCGAGACATTAACCAGAAATTATTTATTGCTTATAATATTAATCAAGACTACGAAAGGGCACAGGCAGCGAATAAAGTTTACAATGCTATTAACGATTCCATCAATTCCAAGGAGCAAAAGGAAATGATTGCCGATATGAAAACTAAATATGAAACCGATAAGATTGCTTTACAGGGACAGGTTGCTGAGGCCGAAAGCTTACGCAACAGAAACTATTTTATTGGGGCCATAATAATCGCAGGTCTTATTTTATTAGCCTCATTGTTTTTCTTCGGAAAACTTAGAGAAAAGAAAAAGGCAGAATTGGTTACTATTGAGCTCCGAGAAACACAGAAGAGGCTAGCATTAGAAAAGCAATACCGTGAAAGCGAATTGAAGGCTTTAAAATCGCAAATGAATCCGCATTTTATTTTTAACGCCCTTAATTCCATTCAAGAGTACATCGTTATGAACAAAAAGAATGAGGCAAGCGATTATCTTGGAAAATTTGCCGATTTGATTAGAACGTATTTAAGTCACAGTGATACAGGAATAATATCTTTACAGGAAGAAATAGACAGTTTAAATATGTATCTAGATTTAGAGAGTCTTCGGTTTGAAGAAACACTTCATTATACATTAAACGCGGCTCAAGAGCTTAATAAAGATGTGATTCATATTCCAACAATGCTAATTCAACCATATATAGAAAATGCATTAAAACATGGCCTTTTGCATAAAAAAGAGGATCGTGAATTAGAAGTTTCATTTAATGCTTCCGAAGGGAAAAATATAGAATGCATTGTCAAAGACAACAGAGTGGGAAGAGTTAAGGCCAAGGAAATTCAGGAGAAAAAAAGCGGATTACATAGATCTTTTGCCGCAAAGGCCACCGAAGAGCGACTGAGCCTACTTAATTATGGTAAAGAGAAAAAAATAGGGGTGGAGATTATTGATCTTTTTGATGAGGACAAAACAGCCCTTGGGACTAAGGTGATTTTAAGTATTCCAATAACAGCACAATAGATATGAAGGCAATTATTATAGACGATGAGCGTAAAGCGCGGAACTTATTGAGCGTTCTTATTGAAGAGAATTGCCCAAAGATCACAGAAATATTTGAAGCGGGCGATTTACTTTCGGGAGTAGAAATCATAAAATCTGAAGAGCCGAGCATCGTTTTTCTCGATATTGAAATGCCTGAACATTCTGGTTTGGAGATTCTAAATTTTATCGAAAAAGACATCATTAATTTTGAGATTATTTTTACCACAGCCTATAGCGAATATGCCATACAAGCGTTTCAACTCTCGGCCATCGACTATCTCTTAAAACCTGTTAGACCAAGTCAGGTAAGGGAGGCCGTTGACAAGGCCATCAAACTTATCGGAAAATCTCAAATTAACAATCGTCTCGAAGAACTAAAGAAAAGTCTAACTTCTTCTAATTTTGAGAAAATAGGCTTACCAGTTTCCAATGGAATTAAATTTGTGGACTTTAATGATATTATCATGCTAGAGGCGGACGGAATGTACACGAAGATTGCTACAAAATCGGAAGAGGAGATACTTATCAGTAAACCCCTAAAGCATTTTGCGGCTTTATTAGAGCAAATGCCTAATTTCTATAGGCCTCACCGTTCCTACCTAATAAACCTTAAGTTCATTCAACAATATGTAAAGTCCGACGGTGACTATATCTTAATGGACAATGGAAAAACAGTGTCTATTTCCAAGGATAAAAAAGATGAATTCCTAACGATTGTTCAGAGTATAAGCTCATAGCGATATCTTAGAAATCGAAAGCTGAATTTCAGAAACTATTACTACACTCTGTCATTTTCTTCAATATTTTTGGAGAGTAATTATTAAACTTGAAAATATGAAAACAATATTTCTATTAGCAGCATTTGTTATTTTTTCGGCTTTTATGCCAATCCAACAAACAACAAACACCAGCAACAACAATGAGGTTTCTGAGGTCGATTTTGCCAGTTTCAGTCTTATTAATGATACCAAAGAAAAAGTGAGTATCCATACGGGGAGTGGGTTTGTTTCCTTAAATAAGGACTCAAAAACAAGCATTACATGCAAATTTGGGAAAGAAGTTCGTTGGGCAGAAAGTGGATCTAAGAAAGCAGTAATTTTCGAGATCACCAACGAGATGTGCAGTAAAACAATTAAACTCTCGAAATATCTATAATGCCAACTAACCAAATTTTATTTTGAGGATATAGGCTGCATTCGTGCAGTCTTTTTTTGTTTTTTATTCTGAAAATTTACGAGGTGATTCGGAAACCGAAAAAGGCATTTCAGCAATCCGAAGGAAAATCCCTTCTTGTATCGATTCATATTTGCAGCGTAATTAACCATTAACAGCAACTATGAAATTTCTTATTAATTATCTAATCATTTTTACTTGCTTCGGAATTGTTTTCGGATATGCGCAAGAAAGTCAAAATAACATTTTAAAAAACTTCGAGTCAGGGAACTATACTGTTTATAAGCTTAATGACAAGGAGAAATTTGAAAAAGTAAAGAAAACTTGGCCTGTCAATATTGCTAAAACAGGAGATAATGTATCTCAAGTTTTGGTAAAGCGTTCTGGAATTCTAGACGAGCCATTTACCCCTGATGTTCCAGGTTACCCAGCGTATTTCGCTTATAAAACCTTCCGACTTTCTTTTTTAAAAGACTATGCGGTCTATTATGAATGGAATGGGAAGCAGCAGGCAACAACCAAGTACATTTTAGTTAAACCCAGCGGTAGTTTTGGAAGTAATTGGGAAACAACCAATAAGAACGTTGCGGCATATGCTACGGCTACATTTAAAAACCAAACGGGGGCGAGGGCCAACGTAAAAGAGGCAAAAGCCGAAATAGCCGAAGTTGAACGAAAAGTAAATTCTTTAGAAGGTAAAGCTGTCGCAAAGATCGAAATTCAATTGGTCTCTAAGCCAGCTAAGGTAGCACACTTTAGCGAGGCGATTAATTACGGAGTAGTTGCCTCCCTAAAAGATGGATCGCAGCTAAAGACGTCCAATTTAGGAGGAAAAATTCCATGGGAAGATTTTAAGCTCAATAACGAGGGTTGCAGTAATACCAGGGAAACCGTAAGAGTTGATGAAGACGCATCGAAGTTTCCAAATGATGAGATCGTCCTACGTCTTAGTTCGGTTTACCATCCCTCATTGAAAGCCGAAAAGAAAATAGTAACCACCAATGATGTTTCCATACGTGTAAATCGAAATGGTTTTTGGGGTCATGATCGCCGAAAACATATGGCCATTACACAAGGATTAGATGGACAGCATGCTGGTCGAGGAGACAATTTAACTGTGAAAGTTAAGACTGTAAAACACAAACAGACCGAAGGGTCTATCAACAAAATAGAGATTTATAATGAAACAAAGGGTAAAACAGTAGCACGCTATAAACTTTCATTGGACACCGAGCTTACCATAAACGCAGTAGGTGGTCAAGGTATGAACGCCTTCGATGGCTCTAGTGGAAGACCCGATGGTGGCCACGGAGGAAATGGAGGAGCAGGAGGAAATGTAACTTTTGTTAAGGATCCATCAGCGGTAAAACACAATATTAAAATTAATACAGATGGTGGTAAGGGAGGCAAAGGAGGGGCTCCTAAATATTCTTCTGCAAGTCATGGGAGAACAGGTTCAAGTGGTGACAATGGTACCCTTAAGACCGAAACTAAAAATGTAACACTAAACTTTTAACTATCAATAATTAAATTATATTAAAAATGAAAAAACAAATACTATTAACAGCAGCACTAAGTTTATTCCTAATTGTTGGAGTAAGTAACACAGCGGAAGCACAATTTGGGAAGAACACAAAGAAAGCACTTGGCCTAGGCAAGAAAGGTAAAAACAAAGTGAAAAAAGTCAAAGGGAAAAAAGGAGGTTCCTTTGGTGAATTCAATAATGAAACGGATGCACTAGGAATCACGGGCGAATATTTTGGTCTTGTGGATACAAGAGCATTTGGATTTCGATTCGTAAAAGAAGCTGAAGGGAAGATTGTAGATGAGCTTCATTATTTCGAGAAAAAGGGAGACGAACCTCAACTTAAAATGGATATGAAGGAAAGTTATCACCGCAAGAATCAGGTAAAATTATTCTTCAAATGGATGTCAGCGAGTGCATCGGGTTATGTAGAAGTGATTGAAGTTGCTCCGGGAGTATTGGCGCAGATTAAGGGAGACCGAAGTGCTAATGATTACGACACCCCTATTCCTGTAGATGCCAAAAGAACTGTGGTTGACGTGATGGCTAAAAACAAAGCGGATTTAGATACGTGGGATATAGAAACTGTACAGGCCAAGGTGGATATGATTATTGGTGCTTTGAAAGGTGCTGCAGGTGACAAAGCAAAGAAACAATTAATGAAGTATGACGTTTATAAAAATTACAAAGGAAAGATAGCTTTCACCAAGGGAACCAATTATTTGAGAAACCAGAAAGCGAATCAACCAACCGAGAAAGAGGCTAATTTTATCACGAAGAGAGAGTTGGGGGAAACGGTTGCTTTTAAGCCGTATTTTGACAAGCCATTAGAGCAGTCTCACCCAGGAGCATGGTTTAATATTACTTACGAAATGGCCAGCGTGAAAACTGATCGTGAAGCATTACGTAAATCGAGTTCAGTTTTTGCAAAAAACATTCCACAGATAGATGATGACCAAGATAAATTCTATTTCTGGTATCCAAAAGTTACTATAAATACGTCGAATAATGTGGCTGATTATGCTTTCTTAGAGTTGCTACGTTTAATTCAAGACAAGCTTCAAGCAGGGCAGACTTATGACCTTAAAGTTACTGTTTGGGCATATAAAGATGGTGCGAATATCGATCCTGTTGCAACTGGGACCATTCAGTTGGAATATACAACCGACGAAAATGGAACTAAGAAAAGACTGTTTGAACCAGTTCAAGGTTGGGTATCTAAAATTGAAGACGTTCTTGATGAATAGTCCAAGCGTTTATAAATTATATTAACTCGTTGATGGTTGGATTACCACTAAAAGTTTATTGACTAACTAACGGTAATCCTATGATGAATCGTCCCTAATTTTTTAGGGGCGATTTTTCGTTTTAGTCAATGTAAATATTTATTAAGTCGAAAAAGAAGTTAATTTTTCAAAAAAGTTAAAATTATCTTAAACATTGATGGATTCTGTCACGAATCATTGCTTTTCCAGTCTCTTTATATAAACTAATCCATTATGACTCGTAAATCAACCTTTGCGCTGCTCATTTGTTTATGCCATTCGCTTCTCGCTTTTTCGCAGACCGATGGAACTTCTAACACAGAGCAAACACCTTCAGAAAAAAGAGTTTATACCACTAGCTCGATAAACGATCAGACGGCACCTAAACTAGATGGGGTCTTTGATGAGGTGGTCTGGAATGAGGTTGAGTGGACAAGTGATTATGTGGAAAACCAACCTGATAATGGGACACCTCCTACTGAGCAAACTAGATTCAAGATTGTATATGACGATAAAAATCTATACATAGCTGTTCATTGCTTGGATGCCGAACCAGATAAAATAGAAAGACGTCTTTCTCGTAGAGATGGACTTGAAGGTGATTGGGTAGAATTTAATATTGATAGTTATAACGACGACCGTACTGGGTTTTCATTTACTATTACCGCTGCTGGAGTTAAGGGAGATGAGTTTATATCGAATAATGGAAATAATTGGGATGGCAGTTGGAATCCGATTTGGTATGCGAAGACTTTGATTGGCTTGAACGGTTGGACAGCAGAGCTCCGTATTCCTTTAAGTCAGTTACGCTTCGGAAATGAGGAAGAACAAATTTGGGGGCTGCAATCTACTCGACGTTATTTCAGAAATGAAGAGCGATCGTTATGGCAACCTGTTTTGCCAAATGCTCCTGGTTGGGTGAGTGAATTTGGAGAACTTAGAGGTTTAATAGGTTTAAAACCTCAGAAGCAATTAGAAATTCAGCCATACGTTTTAGGGCAGATAGATACTTTTGAAGAAGAAGAAGGGAATCCGTTTCGAGATGGGACTGATATGAGCGGAACGGTAGGGATAGATGCAAAAATTGGAATAACCAATGATCTTACATTAGATCTTACCATTAACCCAGACTTCGGGCAGGTAGATGCAGACCCTGGGGCTATCGCACTTGACGGCTTCGAAATATTTTTTGAAGAACGACGTCCGTTTTTTGTAGAAAATAAGAACATATTTGACTCTCGAGTTGGAGGAGGGCAAGACAATTTGTTTTTCACGAGACGTATTGGAAGAAGCCCTCAAGGAAGTGTAGGTGACGACAATGTGGAGTTTGCTGATCAGCCGAATAATTCTACGATTTTAGGAGCGGCTAAATTTAGCGGAAAGACTAAAAATGGTTGGTCTCTTGGAGTACTAGAGAGCGTAACTGCGAAAGAGTTTGCCAAAACCAGGGACGTGAATAATGAAAAAGGAAAAACGGTAGTTGAACCGTTAACCAATTATTTTGTTGGAAGAGCTCAAAAGGATTTTAATGATAGAAATTCATATATAGGAGGGGTTTTTACCTCAACACATAGAAGAATGGACCCCAATGTGTCTTTTTTGCATAGTCATGCATATTCTGGAGGGTTAGATTTTAGACATAATTGGAGAGAACGGAAGTATTATATTCTGGGAAAGGCAGTTCTTAGTTCAGTTCGGGGAAGTGCAGAAGCCATTGAGCGAACGCAGACCTCCTTGACTCATCTATTTCAAAGAGAAGATGCTGGTCATGTAGGTGTGGACTCAACCAGAACATCTTTAATAGGTACCGGTGGCAGTTTTGAAATTGGAAAAGGAGGGGGCGGTAATTGGCGCTATAATGCGGGAGGCAATTATAAGTCACCAGAGCTAGAATTGAACGACCTTGGATTTTTACGACAGGCGGATTTAATCCAGCAATATGCAAATTTGAGACGTTTGTTTAATAAACCAACGAGCTGGTATAGACGTATGAACTTTGGTTTGAATCAGTTTACGAGTTATGATTTTGACGGAAACTTCAACCGATTACAAATAGAGGTCAACGGAAATATTAATTATAAGAATAACTGGTGGAGTGCCTTTGGAGGTGCTCATAAACCAAGAATTTATACCAATACAGTTTTAAGAGGTGGTCCTCGCTGGCGTTGGAGTCAAGAGAATTTCTGGTATCTATTTTCTGGAACGGATCAACGTAAGAAGTTGAGTATGACTTTAGGATATGTCAATTCACGCACTAAGCAAGAGAACTTCGGCTTAGATAGATATGAAGTTCGCTTTAGATACCAACCGTTAAATGCATTAAGCATTTCTTTGGAAACAGAATACGAAACAAATCCAAACAAGACTCAGTATGTAACACAACAGGATTTTGACGGAATGAATAGATATATTACTTCGGAAATAGATTTTGAAACCCTTAGTGCTACGCTTCGAATAAACTATACTATAAACCCTAACCTTACCATACAATATTATGGGCAGCCGTTTATAGCAAAGGGTAGTTATAGTAACTTCAACTATGTAAATGATCCTACTGCGAAAAGCTTAGATGAGAGGGTAAGACTATATGAAAATGATCAGATTTCATTTCAGGATGATGTGTATTCAGTTGACGAAGATAAAGATGGAACTACAGATTATTCCTTTGATAAGCCGGACTTTTCGTTTGCACAATATCGATCTAACTTGGTGGTGCGTTGGGAATATATTCCAGGTTCAGAGGTCTTCTTTGTATGGTCTCAAGGAATTAACGGTGATGAAGGTGATGCAAGCGATACTTTTGGGGGGATTGCTGATAGACTTATCCTCAAAAGAAAACCTGAAAATACTTTTCTAATTAAGGCTACCTACCGCTTTGTACTCTAGGGAATAAGGTTTGGTCGAAAAAGAAGGGTTATTCAACGAAAACAACTTTTAGAACCATATCAATGTTAGGTAATTGGTTCGTCAATGTATAGATTTGATTAGGTTAGGTTTAGAATTGATTCATGCATTTGGCAGTTTCAATTTAAACAAACGTTACTATTTAGGTTAGTACATGTTTGGCGTTCTTAGTTTTTTACTACTTGACAGGGTTTATGTTAAGAACGTTCTTAATGGGTGTTTCTCTTTAATTAGAGGAACACCTTTATTATTTTATTTCTTAATTTCGAAAATGAAAATTTTTTCTCCAGCTTTTTTAGTTTCAAGTATCGTGTTCATCTCTAGGTTATTACGATTAGCAATTGTTTCTATTTTTTGGAGTTCACAATCCTCTGAGAGGATCATGTAGGTTTCATTTTTAGGAGTTAAGTAGGATGGTATTTGATTAAAGAACGCCTCGAAATATTCAAAGTTTTCACCGCAAAACCAAGCGTGCTGCTTAATGTTTGAGGGTGCTTTCGGATAATATGGGGGATTCACAATAATAAAATCAAAGTACTCTTTTGAAATATTAGAAAACAGATCCGATTTCACACAATTTACCTCAAGCTTAGCAGTTTCCGAAGCATTTTTTAAATACTTCAATGCAGTTTCGTTGATATCACTGGCAGTAACGGTAGCTCCTTTTTTCTTGGCATACAATGAAACTACTCCTGAACCACAACCTAGTTCTAAAAAGGTCTTTTTTTCAAGATTCATTTCAGAAATAAAGTCTAATAAGATCTTGGTACTTAAAGTTAGATGTGGTGGAAAAACATCGGGGTGTACCAAGACAGTTAAGCCGTCATAGCTATAGTTTCTAGGTTTTCTGTAATAATAATCAAGACCTCTTTGCAGAAAAGGCTGAGTGACTTTTTTTATTATATTTCTAAACGTTCCCATTACTCACTTCTAAAACCTTGAATTTCTGGTTGGCGGTATTTCCAAATTTTATGCATTGCCTTAATTTCATAAGGATATTTATAGATACTCGTTTTGTAACGAAAAGAGGAGACACCTCTTAAAATAGATTTTTTTAACCCTGTAATCCTAAAATCTGAAGCCGTTGGATAATAGCCGTTCAATACGGTTTCAAAATTCATGATACGGTCTACCATTTTTGCATTGAGCCAAGGCGTTAAAGGGTTTTTACGTAGGTCAAAATTCTCCCAAGCGGGATCGAGCCAATCATCTAATTTTTCAGGAAAACTAAAACCGGCTTTTTGTATTTGCTCATAGAGTTCAGAACCTTCAGTGGCAACCGGGCTGTAGAGATAAATGATGATCTCTGAATTAGGATTTATTTCTTTGATTTCTTTTATAAAGTTAATGTCCCATTCTATTTGCGCCATTACTTTTTCTGGAGATTCGGCTGGCATTCCTAGTACGAAAGAAAATTCGGGGATGATACCAATAGGTAATAAACGAGCTGCAAAGTCCTTAATTCCTTGTCCTGTTTGAGTACCTCCTTTGTTCATCTGTTTAAGAATCTCGTCATTACCGGTTTCAGCACCCAAAAAAATCATTTTACAGCCTGCTTCTTTCATCAATTTTAGGTCTTCATCACTGTATTTATTGATAGTATCAATACGGCCTTCTCCCCACCAAGTAATTCCTTCGTTTTTAACTAGTTCAGAAAATTCAACTACACGTTTTCTGGCTGTAAAGAAATTATTGTCGTGAAACTCAATGGCATCAATACCGTAATGATCTTTAAAATATTTCACGTCATTGTAAACGGTCTGAGCAGATTTTGCCTTCCAACGACCGTTGTAAATAGGGACAACAGCGCAAAAAGAACAAGTAAAAGGGCAGCCTAAACTAGAGTGATAGGAAAAGGTTTTATCGCCCAAAAAAGTTTTGCTGAGGTAATTATTTAGATCGTAAAATTCATCTAAGTGAGTGTAGGGTAGTTGCGGTAAAGAATCTTGGTCTAGCAAAGCCTCTTTAGGCGTTTGTACAATTTCATCATCTTCCAAATAGATGAGGTTTTTAATGTTCTTTATTTCTGAAATATTAGAACTCTCAAGTGCATCTAACAAAGCAGGAAAGGCGGCATCTCCAGGGCCGTTAACAATATAATCTACATAAGGTGCTTCTATGCAAACTTTATATTGATTGCTGGCAAAATAGCCACCCCAAATTGTTTTGCTTTCTGGATAGGTTTCTTTTACCTTTTTAGTAAATGGAATTGCCTGTCTCAACTGAGGTCCGGGCATCACAGTGCTACAAAAGTATTTGTATTCTCCTGTGTCAAAATAAGAGGCGATTTTTGCCCAAGGATCGTCTTCTAAATTTCCATCTACAAAGGCAAAATCGTATTTGCCATAAATAGCAGCACCCACCTGCAAGATAGAATTGGGTATTCGGTGCTTTTGGTTTGCACTTCTCGGGTTGAATATGACGATTTTGTTTTTCAAAAAAAATAGTTAATGTTTAGTGAGTGCTGTTTTTTACAAAGATATTTCCATGTAGCCTTTCAACTGGCATGTTTTTCAATATATTAACCATTTTACCTGCAGAAACCCACTTTTTTAGTTCAAAATACGGATGTTCGTTCAACATATAGTTGTAAAGAGTGTGCCCTTTATCCAATAAATTAATGCTTTTTATGGTCTCAGGAATGAATCCACCTGTAAATTCAAATTCAATACATGGGATTTCATAGGTTAGATGAGATAGTATTTCAAATTCATAGCCTTCTACATCGATCTTACAAAAACCTGGAAGACCGTATGTTTTAATTAATGTGTCTAATTTTTTTACCGTTACTTTTTCCGAAGCATTCCATTGTAGTTCATCATTCTTAAAATAATCTATAAACGATTCAGAAAAAGTTGCTACTTCGACGTGGTTGGCTAGTTGTAATTCTTTTTCTTCATCCTTAGCTCCAACAGCATAAGGAAAATATGAAAAATTAGGATGTTTTATTTTTTGTAATGCTAAATGACAATTGGACTGAGGTTCAAAAGCTATCACTTTATCTCCTAATGAAAGAAATAATTTGCTTTTCTTTCCCAAATTAGCTCCTATGTCAAAACACAGATCTCCTTTTTTAACAAGTTGCCCATAAAACTTCCTATCTCTATAGGTCTCAATCTGTAAGATTGATTTTATTGTTTCTTTTAGGCTAGGCATGATAAGGAGTGTCTATAAGGTACTCAAGGAAAAGGGTCTTTTCTTTTTTAGAAAACTCATCTTTCCAATATCCGTAACTACCTTTTCTAATTATTTTTTTTAGAATAGGATTGTCGCTAGTTGATATTTCTCCTTTTTTCTTTTTGAAAGATTGACTTTCAATACTATGTTTAATGTGCAATCTTGTTTTATCAAGCGCTAAATACTTCAATATTCTAACACATGTTTCCTGAGGATGGTCTATTAACTCTTCATATTTTACAACTAAGATTTCTTCGTTTTTGTAGTTGTTTAGATGACCTTTCCAAGACAAACGCAACCATTGGTTGATGTTTTTATCACCATGTAATACGGCGTGAATCATCTTCTTTTTTTTATCTTCTTCTGAAATATTCGAAAAAGATGGAGTAACGTTTGAGAGTTTTAACTTTTTTAAGAGGGTTTGTTTTTTTGAAGAAAAATCAAAATAATGCTTGCCAGAGATGGCAATATCGCGAGGGTCTCTAACTATATAAATTACTTTATAAATGGCCTCTTTTGAAACTTCAGGTAATTCCTGATACGTGTGATGAGATTTATAGCACTGGAAGTCTGAAACTCTATCATCTCCTTCTTTGTACAACGCCTGAATATGATCAAAACCCCAATCACCCTGTAGCGGGCATTGTACCAACTCTGCCACCAAACGGCTGAGCCAAGTTGTACCGCTTTTGGGATAGCCGACTACAATGATGTTTTTTTTGTTCAACTTCTTTTATTTGGTCTATGGTAAAGATACTAAGTTTAGAATTCATTTTTGTACCCCATTATTTTAATAGTATCTTGGAAAATGTATCATTTCTCTCTATGAAAAACAATACATTTCTTTTATTTGCTTCGCTTATCATCATACTCTTGCTGTGTGAAGTATTTGTCCGCGTATTTTTTCCTCAGATCAATGAGCACGACCAAATGTTTCAAAAGGATGCTGTTTTAGGATGGGAGTTTATTCCGGATCATTCAGGCACCATTTTATATGACGGAGAGGTTAATCAAAGGATTAAAACCAATAGCGCAGGATATCGCGATACAGAATTTTCAGAAAAAAAAGAAGCTAAGAAGATTTTGGTGTTGGGCGATTCTTTTGTGAGTAATATTTCAGTAAAAGAAGAACAAGTTTTTACTGCGGTCTTGGAACAAAGACTTTCCAATACCTCTGTTTTCAATTTAGGGGTAAATGGATATGGGCAAGTACAAGAATACCTCACTTTACAAAAGTGGTTGCCAGAGATCCAACCCGATGTTATTGTATTGATGGTCTATTTGCGAAATGATTTTACAGATAATCTTGATACTACCCAGTGGTTGTATCCTAGGCCTACGTCTTCTTTGGATGAAAATGGGTCTATTGTAATACATCCGCCTTCAGAATCCAGTCGTCTAAAAGAAGAATCATTGCCTTTTTATTATGCCTCCCATTTGTTTCGGTTTGTAAAAAAACGACTTGAAGTGATTGTGTCCAAAACAGATCAAGAGACTCCTTCACAGTTTTTAGCACCAGAGAACTACGTTTGTCGTTATCCACTTTCTAAAGAAACGCAGGAGATGTATACGTTGCTACAACAAATGCTTTTGGAGATAAATTCTTTTGCAAATAAGAATAATACGCCCATTGTTTTTGCATTGGCGCCTTCCATTGCCCAGGTGGAAAATACTACGTGGGAATCGCTGGAAGCGGCAGCAGCGAAAGATGAAATTATGCTTTTAAGAAATTTGCCAAACAAAATTTTGCTAGAATTTGCCAGTGAGCATAATATACATATGGTCGACTTATTACCCGCGTTGCAAGCGGCTCAAAAAAATGAAGTTGATATGTACAATCCCAGAGAACAGCATTGGACGGCAGCAGGTAATAAATTAGTAGCTACTATTTTGACAAATTACCTAAACACAATCTCTTATTAGAGACTTACCATGTCTTGTGAAACGAGGCTTTATCTGGTTGTTTCGAAACCTTTTGAAAGGTGCTGGCAGTCGTATTTTTGAGTCTTAATGGATCTTTTTCTCCAAAAATCCTAGAAAGCAATGCTACGGGGTACAGCAGGCAAAAGAAAATAATACCCAATAAAATAGGCGGAATAATAAAACTAAGTAAGACGCCCAATTGCATCCAGTATTTATGAATTATTTTCGCTAAGTAAGAGGATAATACACCCGAAATGCCGACAGATAAAGCAACCCATAATGACCATTTTGCTTCCGTGAAAGTGTAGATCACCAAAAAACCAACGCAAATGGTGAGTACTGTTTTATACTGTTGCTTGTTATTAGATTTCATAAATTAAAATAGCGAATAAATAAAAGGGCCAAGTGCACTCCCGCCGCCAAAAACAATAAGAACGCCCATAAAAAGGAGTACAATGATAATGGGCAGGAGCCAGTATTTTTTTCGCTCTTTCATGAATAACCAAAGATCTTTTAATGCATCCATATTAATCTTGTGTAAAGGTTTGTTTCCATTTTTCTCGATTTTGCCAATCTTTTTGATCGGTTTTGGTATATACAAAATTATCAATTACTAAATAATCCATTTCTGTATTCATAAAACAAGCATAGGCATCTGTAGGAGTGCAGACTATTGGTTCTCCCCGAACATTAAAACTGGTATTAATTACGACTCCTTTCCCTGTTTCTTTTTTTATAGCTTGTAGCAGCTGCCAGTATTTGGGGTTGCTCTCTTTGTGTACGGTTTGTACTCGAGCAGAAAAATCTAAATGTGTGATAGCTTGCAGGTCACTTCGTTCGCAATATAACTTTTCAGTAAAGGACATTGTGTGATAGTTTGAAGGCAACTCTTTTCGTGATTCTTTATTAATCGAAGTAACGAAAGTCATATAAGGACTAGTATTTTTTAGATTAAAAATTTTTTCGGCGCCTTCGGCTAAAACAGAAGGTGCAAAAGGTCTAAACCCTTCGCGGTATTTAATGTGAAGGTTCAACTTTTTTTGCATCTCAGGGTGAGAGGGATCGGCCAGAATACTTCGATTTCCCAGAGCTCTGGGGCCAAACTCCATCCTGTCTTGAAACCATCCTACGATCCCTCCATTAGCTATCTTTTTTGCAATACTTTCTGAAAGGGCAGCAGTATCATCTACTTGTATTGCTACGGCACCTAGTTCTCTATTTGTTGAAAGAATTTCCTTTTCAGAAAAATAAGGCCCCAGAAAGGCATTTTTCATTGCATCTTTATTCCCGGCTATTTTCCGTTCCTTGTTGAAGTATATATAGTGAACGGCGAGGGCAGCACCTAGTGAGGCACCTGCATCTCCTGCGGCAGGCTGCACATAGATTTCTTTAAAAAGGTTTTTTTCAATCAATTTTCCGTTTGCCACACAATTAAGCGCGACACCTCCTGCCATACATAAATAGTCTGCATTGGTAATTTTTTTAGCGTGAGAAGCCATTTTCAGTACAATATCTTCGGTTATTATTTGGATGGCCAAGGCGAGATTTGCGTGTTGTTGTGTTATTTCCGCTTCGGGTACTCTTCTTTTAAACCCAAACAGTTGTTCCCACTTGGCATCGTTTACCATGCGAAGTCCAGTAGCATATTTGAAATAGGATTGATCCAGCCAAATGGAACCATCTTCTTTGATAGAAACTAAAGTGCTCTTTATTTTTTTGATAAATCGCTGGGTCTCTTCGTCATTAAGATTACCATAAGGAGTTAATCCCATCAATTTATATTCTCCAGAGTTTACGGCGAAACCGAGAAAATAGGTAAAAGCACTATATAATAACCCCACGGAATGTGGAAAATTCATTTCTTCTTTTACCGTAATTGTGTTGTTGTTTCCCTCACTTATTGTGGCTGTAGCCCATTCTCCAACACCGTCTATAGTTAAGATAGCTGCTTTTTCAAACGGAGAAGTGAAAAAAGCACTAGCCGCGTGCGAAAGATGGTGTTCGGTAAATAGTAGATTTAATTTTTTAGGATCGTAAGTCCCCACTTCTTTCAATCCGTCTCGAATCATTTTTTTAAGAAATAATTTTTCTCGAAGCCAGATAGGAATTGACTTTATAAACGAAATAAGGCCTTTGGGTGCAAAGGCATAATATGTTTCTAATAACCTTTCAAAAGTAAGTAATGGCTTGTCATAAAACACAACGGCATCTAGTTGTTCAATGGTAAGGCCAGCCTCTTCAAGGCAGAATGTAATAGCATGAACAGGAAATTCTGCGGTATGCTTTTTACGGGTAAATCGCTCCTCTTGAGCAGCGGCAATAATATCTCCATCCACTACAATGGCGGCAGCAGCATCGTGATAAAAAGCAGATATTCCCAATATTTTTTTCACTCTTTATTGTTTTATGAAGGTATTGCTTTCACAATTTTCTTCCTTAGAAATAGTAAAGCAATTATCATTGCCCATTGCCCTATTGTTTTAATGGCCAATGCGCCTTCAATTTGATGGGTTTTAATAACAAAGTACCCTAGGACAATTTGCATGGCTGCTGTTGTCGCGATAATCACGGCAACTTGCATTTGCTTGTTTTCTTTATAAAACTGATTAATCAGCACCAAATGCACAAATAGCGTTGCAATAAATAGATATGCTAATAGGTAACTAGATGCACTAAAACGGAAATCATAAAGATACTCAATCACTAAGTAAATAACTCCAATAAAGAGGATACCACTAGCTATGCCAATGCCATAAAATTGTTTTTCAATTCTATCACGAGTTTGATTAGAAATTCGGTAAAATGTTTTAAGAAATGGATTGATCGAATAACTCGCTCCCATTTGAATTAAGGTAACTAGGCCAATAAATATTTGATATTGACTTAGGTCTGTTTTCGTAAAATAAATTGTTCCATAATAACTATCAATTTTGGTTCTAATGGTCCCTAGAACCATTGGTATGAAAAATGGAATAGAGTTCTTTAAACTCTTAACGTCTAGGGAAATAGTTGTGTATTTGATATTTCGAAAATAGAAAGCAGAATAGAAAATTGATTTTATAAAAAGCCCTCCAATTATTAAATATAGTAGGGTTTTTAGATTGAAAGCGCCTGTAAAAAAGAGAATACTTAAAAGTACAATTGCATTTCTTGTTAGCTCCGTTATGAAGTTAAATTTGAAATCTCGTTGGTATAGAATAAGGATTTCAAAGCTTTGGTTGTAAAACAATAGAAACGCCCAGAGTAAGATTAAAAGCCGATGTTCAGCAAAGATGGGTACTGCAAAAATGAGTGTCCCAGTCAAGATAAATAACAAGCCTCGCGTCACAAAATTTGAAAGCCAGGGCGAGTATATATTAGCTGGTGTTTCACTGAAAGTTTTAAGCAGAAATGTTTTATTTCCGAAGTAAGAAAAAAGGGCCAAAAAATTAACCCAGAGTAATAGCTCCACATATTCACCCCACAATGCCACCGAATGCTGCTTAATAACCACCAAAGAGATGGCAAGCTGCGCCAAAATAGGAATGCTCTGCCCCAATCCATAAACGGAGACAGTTTTTAAGCGATCGAATAATTTGGTGGATCGAGGTTGCATTATTTATTTAGAATTAAACAACTTCGACTTGGTAATTCCTTGGTTGTGGAGGAAATATTTTATGGAAACACCTAAAACGCCCAATCCATAAGTAACACTTCTTGAAAAATTAATGGAGGAAGCTTCAGGGAAATATTTTGTAGGGCAGGAGACTTCGCCTATTTCCATTTTTTCCATACAAAGCTGTGCCAACATTTGATTGTCGAAAATAAAGTCTTCGCTATTGTCTTTATAGTTAATTGAAGTAAGTGCCTTTCTGCTAAAAACACGATAGCCCGTATGATATTCAGACAGTTTTTGACCCATTAAAATATTCTGAAACAAGGTAAGAAAACGATTGGCGATGTATTTGTACAATGGCATCCCACCTTTGCGAGCTCCATTATTTAAAATGCGCGAACCCAAGACTACATCATATACATTATTACCAATTAAATAGACCATTGACGGGATTAGTTTCGGCGTATATTGGTAATCTGGATGAAGCATCACCACAATATCTGCACCTAATTCTAGCGCCTGGGCGTAACAAGACTTTTGATTCCCACCATAACCTCGGTTTTTCTCGTGAACAATAATGTGTTTGATTCCTAAATTTTTTCCTACTTCGACGGTGTTGTCCGCACTATGATCGTCTGTAAGAATTACGTCATCAACGATATCGAACGGAATTTCGTTATAGGTCTGTTCTAGAGTTCTTGCCGCGTTGTAAGCTGGCAATACCACAATGACTTTTTGCTGGTTGATCATAGTTGAGTGGGTCGATTTTTCACGACTTTTCGTTGTACGAAACCTTTTGGGTTCTTTAACAAAGCCAAGATAATTAAATAAGGTTATTTTTGTTCGATATGAAGACCTTTTTAAAGAATAATAAAAGACTTGTGCTATATATGTTACCAGCTCTTTTGTTGTGTCTGTATTTTTTAAACCAGTCTTTTTCTCAACCGCTACATGATTTTTCTAACAGTTATTTTTCGGCACGATTGCTTCACGATGGGATTGCGCCAGAGACCGTGATCTTTGATATTTATATGTTTAATGAATATATCTGGGGGCTGGGTTATACAAATGAACTGGTTGATTTTTATGTAAACAGTCCGTTTACATTGGCAGTTTTTTATCCGTTTGCGTATATTAACGACGCCTATATAGCAAAGGCTATTTTTAATGGTTTGAGCATTACATGTTTTTTGTTGACGCTCGTTTTGTTTGCTCGGAATCATTTGAAGAAAGACGCCTGGCTGTTGCTTTTTGTGCCGTTGTTATTTTATGTACCTATTAGAAATCAAATACTCTTTGGACAATCTTATTTTATCGTGCTCTTTTTAGTAGTGTTGGGCTTTAGTTTTCTTAAAAAAAATCAATTTCAATTTGGTTCTGGGCTTTTGAGTTTTACCATATTACTTAAATTCTTTCCTGTCTTTTATGGAATTCCTTTGCTTGCTCAAAAACGATGGAAAGCTATTCTATGGGGAGTTACCCTCACCGCTGTTTTATGTGGCTTGGGAATCGCCATTACAGGTCCAGAACTCTGGAAACAATACTTTTTTGATGTTCTACCGCATACCATGCAAAGCAAAACAGCCACGGATTATCGTTTTACGTATCAATCTTTAGATGTGTTTTTTAAGACGATTTTTATTCAAGACGCTTATTACAACCCTGAGGTATGGCAAGCGAGCGATAAAATGTACGCCATTGCCAATTGGGCAACAAAGGGGCTTGTTATTGGAAGTGCTGTTTATGCAACGTTACAAAAGAAAAAGGACCTTTTTACAGTGTTGGCTATTTGGGTGACTGCGCTGTTTATTCTACAAAGTAGAACAGCAACCTATGCACAAATTTTGTGGATGATTCCTTTGGCGGCTATTTATAAGCTGGAAGTTAGTATAAAACTGAAAGTCACTTTTGCCGTACTATTATTTTTAGTTTGTAATCTGCCCTTTCATAGGTTAGGAGGGTTGCCGGTTTTAGTTCAGTTTTCTAGATTATGGATAGTCCTCTTATTGGCTATTTTGTTTTATTGGGGAAGTGTGAAGAAATTTTCTTTAAAGTCTGTACTGATTGCTTTTATTTTGTTGTTCCCTTTACATTTGGAAGTTATGCGTGCTAATACTCAGGATAAGTCTCAGTATGTTTTGGCTAAAAAGGAACATTTTATGGTGTATGATTTTTCCGTCCACGTGCCGCCTGAAGCTTCAGCGGACAGCCGTCGGCTAGAGCCAATGGCCTTGGACGAGGCGCAAGAAAAAAAACAACTTGTATATAATGTTATTGGAAGAGTTAGTGGTAAAAACCTTGCAACAGGAATTAATGTGAATAGCTTTGATGAAAATGCCATAACCATTAAAGAGCACCAGTTGTTTTTTGGAGATAGACAACTCACTTATAATATTTCATTAAAAAAGAAGCCAGTTTTGGTGAATGGTTGTCAAGTCTACTTTTTGACAGATCATCATTCACGTAGAGCTGCCTTCACTATAAAAGTCATCGATATTTGTGATGATATGCATTATTAATTATGAAGGCATTTTTGAAATATCATATCAAAGATAGGTTGTCATTAGTACAGCAAAAAAGATTGTTGGCAAAGACCAACCAAGCTCCTGTGTTGGTATTTACCATGGCAAAAGTGGGATCATTGAGTGTATATCAATCATTAAAAAAACAGACAAGGTTCGCCGTGTTTCATATACACGGGTTAGATGAGATTGAAGAACGAAAGAATAGGGATTTATGCAAAGTCAATGGAGAATATCCAGGAAGTAGGACTCCTGTGTTTTTGATTAATAGAGAGATTGTAAATAGGGAGAAACCATATAAAGTTATTTCTCTGTTTAGGAATCCCATAGAGCGAAATCTATCTGCTTTTTTTGAAGCGTTTCAAATCCATATGGGTGTTCCAGCACATTCTTATAGAGGTAGTTTAGAAGAAATTGAAACGGTATTTCATTCCAACCTTAATCACAACTATTGCAAGGGTTGGTTTGAAAATCAATTTATAAATGGAACGGGAATCGATGTGTATAAAACACCTTTTGATACGCAAAAAGGACATTGTTTCATTCGAGGGGACAACAAAGAAGTATTGTTGTTAAGAAGTAATTTAGATGATAAACTGAAGGAAGAACTAGTAAGTGATTTTTGTAAACTAGAAAGCTTTATAATAAAAAATGTAAATATTACAAGTGCTAAAAAAGAAGCGGGCTTATATGCAGATTTTAAGAAGCACATAAAATTCTCAAAGGAATATTTAGAAAGTCAGTTAGAGACGCGCTATGTAAATCATTTTTTTACCGAAGAGGAAAAGATAGGTTTGTATAAGAGATGGATGAAGGGTTGATTTAATCCAAATAGTTAACTTCATTCTCAGACTCCTCTCTAATACTGGATGATACCGGTAGTCCTTTAAACGATGCTAAAAAATCAATGTCGTTTCGGTGATACAATTCTCCTAAGTAGGTGAATTCTGGATGGGTATGTGTAGGAAATTGAGAGAGTAAATTTTGAACTTCAGAAATAGGTAGGTTCCACTCTAAACTTAAACGTTCTGCTGAGGGTTCCATAAACGAAATATACAAAAGTTCTGCAAAGGTATGTTGCTGCAATTCCTGAAAATTAACCCCGTCGTTCAATGAGTTTTGTGAATTTCTATGTGTTCTTCTGTCTTCTTCAAGAATATTTTTTAAATCGAGATAAGGGAGAAAGTCATCTATGTCTTCTTGCTTGCTAAATAAGGGCTGTATGCCAGATTCATGACACCAGATGCACTTGGCAGTTTTTCCAGCGCGGGAATGCGCAGGGTCTGTACTATTAATTCTAATTCCATCTTTGTTATATATTCCAAACCTAACTTGCCCGTTTGGCATTAGATCGACGGTTTCATATTCAAAAATTTCTCCTGTTATAGGATCTACTTCGGTACAAAAAAAGAGTTGATTAAATCCATTCTGTTCTGAAAAGCTTATGATTCTATGTTCATATGAAACTCCAGAATTTGTCACATAACCTCTTTCAGTGTTTAAATTATAAAGTTCAAGTAAATCGGATAATTCATAAGGTAGACCCGTTATTTCATAATAATGAGATGGAGCTCCTAAAAGTAAACTTATATAGCGTCCTATATCAATGGCTCCAGTTACTTGATATTCTTCGGATGAGATAATTACCTCATGAAGTTTATTCAATTTTTGTTGCGCATCTGCTGAAAACCCTAATTTTTTAATATCAATTTCGATTAAATTATTTTGAATGGAAATTCCAGTATTGTTATAAGGTAAATATGCTCCTACATAAGAAAAAGTCCATTTTAAACCAATAATTGAATTTGCAAGGTTGTCTTCGTCATACGCTTTATTCCATTTTAAAATTAGGGTTGAATTATTTTCAACAAGGTCATCGTAGGTGTCATTGACACAAGAAAAGGCAAGACATATTATGCAGCCAAGGAGTAGTAGGCGATTAAACTGAAAACTATTCTTTTGAGATTTCATAGAGGTAATATGTTCCTTTACTGACAATGCTTTCATCAAATTTCTCTAAAAACCGATAATTAATAGTAGAAGAAAGAGACTCCCATTCTCCTTGTTTCCGAAGGTTAAAAACAGGTTGATGTGAGACAAAAATAATACTTTCCGTTTTAGTAATAAGCAATTCCTCTAAAGATAGAGTAATGGCTTCATTAGATTGTTCACCTTTCAATAATGGATTGTTCCAAGGACAGAAACTTTCAAAACTATCGAGTTTTGTAAAATATACTGGACCCTCTAAATAGGCATTTAATGGCATGCCGCCGCAAGATTGAGTGGCAATTGTTTTGTTTTCAAACCCATTATCTTGTATATACTTCAAAGCTATTTTAGCAGTAGTGAAAGGCGTAGTAATATCTTTGGTGTAGGCAAAAACTCCAGCAATACATTGTAAAGTGAGGATGGTGTAAATAAGAATAGGGCGTATTTTTTTTAGAATTTCTTCAAAAATGATATAATTCAACCCTCTCTTTTTTGAATAAACCTGTAGCCATAGCCCAACAATAAGCATTACATATAAAACGCCATAATATCGATTGGCTGATAGTTGAGTGATATAAAAGAAGACCCCTACGCAGAAAAGGGTAAAATAGCTATATCCAAGAAGCCATTTGTTTTTGTAAAACAAAAAATAGGGAGTAAGCAAACTAAGTATTCCAACTATTGCGGCTATAGGTTTACTAATCGTAACAAGTAAGTTAGTGTTCCAAAAAGAAGTTAGTCTCATGTCCTGTAAAATGAAAACCCCTTTAAAAAAAGGAAAGATAGCTTTTGGTATTTTTTCTGAAAACGAAGCCGTTCCAGCCGTGTCAAAGAATCCCGTGTCTTCTGGAGGGAGTATTTGAAGAATAGCGACTAAGGCTCCAACGCCAAAAATGAAAAGCGCAATCCAAGTTTCTTTAGAAGATCGAAGCCTTTTGTCTTGCAATCGTTCCCAAAATAATAGTACCATTGTACAACCACTAAGTACTAAAAAGATAGCGTGAGTGTTACAAGCCAAAGCAAGAAATAATGCAATGAGAACAAATTTTTCTGTTCTATGTTCAAAATAATTGCAGGCTAAAAATGTAAATAATAGCCCCAGACCATAGTTCCTGCTTAATATGGTGTATTCAAAAAGGATGAAATACCCAAAGACGAACAATAACTTAAATAGTATTGAAAAAGGGGCACGTTTCAAAAAAATAAAAACGGAGGCCGTGGCAATAAACACGTGCAATAGTTGCATCCAAATAGGATTTGTCGATATCCTGGTAATGCCATAGAGCAAGACATTCCATAGGATAGGGTGTCCTTCATAGCGTGTGTTTTTAATAAGTTCTTGAAGCGAGTTACTATCTCTTGATAAAAGCCAATGATGTGCCTCATCTAGCCATATTTCGTGGTGCCATATTCCAAAAAGAACGGTGATACAATAGAGTGAGGTAAGACCATAAACCGATGTTTTAGTGTATGTGCCTACTAAAGAATTCACGAGTTGTTTTATTTAGCTACAAACATAAACCCTCCGGCTAGAATAGACTTTGCCTTAAATTTAAATGCTTTTGTTAAATTTCGGTTTTTTGGGTTAATCATTTCTCGATGGTAGTTTACCTCATTCACAACTTTCTTAACAGCGTAATCATAAAAACGTCTTTTGTAGGTACGTTTAAAGTCTATTTGGCGATCTGTTGACGTCTCCCAATCTGGTTGCGTAATGATGTCTTTTTCGATTTCGGTATATAACGAAGTGCCTTTAATTGGATAGGCAATGGTAATGGTAAAGTGAGTTGGATTGGCATCTTTTAAATACTGCACTGTAGTATTAATATCGTGTAAATCTTCACCTGGATATCCCAGCATAATGAAAGTGCCTGTTTCCATATCCATTGCATTGGTTTTTTGTATAGCTTCCTTTACCACATCAACGTCAACACGGCGATCCATTGCATCGATAATTTTTTGCGAGCCACTTTCAGCGCCAATCCAAATACGATAACACCCCGCTTCTTTAAGTAATTGTAGTATTTTATCATTGAGCCGTTCTGCACGAGTAATACATTCAAAGGGAATCACCGCATCTTGTTTCAACACCTCTTCATGAAAAGCAGTTAGCCATTTATGGCTAACGGTAAATACATCATCCACAAACCAAATTGAATCTGGACTGTAATCATCTTTTAGCATTTTCAGTTCGGCCGCAACTTGATCTGCAGGTCTGCGGCGGTAACTTTGTCCATATACAGCAGTACTGCACCATTTACAAGTATATGGACAACCTCGCTGCGTACTCACTGTCATAGAACTCATACCGTGGTTCTCTTTCCAAGTTTTTAGGTATTTGTCTACTGGAATTGCAGCTCGATTGGGTAACGGTAATACCGAAAGATCTTTCATTTTCACTCTAGGCTTTGTTTTTATTACAGCACCTTCTTCCAAAAATGCCACCCCAGAGACTTCTTTAATATCTGTTTTGTTGACAATTGCTTCATGAAGCTCTGCCATTGTCTCTTCACCTTCGCCAATTATAAGATATTGAGCTCCAGATTTGAGATAGTTCTCTAAATTGTAGGTGATATCTGGACCGCCTAAAACTATTTTTGGAAATCCATAAGCAGCTTCGGCTTTTAATATTTTTATCAACTTCACCACTTCAATTTTGGTCATTAAATTGGTGTAAACAGCAACAATATCTGGCTGTTTTTCCTTGATAAATTTAAGCTGATCTTCTTTGCTGTAAAAGGTAGTGTCAAAGACATGGTTTTCTATGTTTTGCTCATTGAGATAACCAGAAACATAGAGTTGTCCCAATGGTGGATAAGGTTTCATAATCTTATGCTCCTTGGGGTCGTTAGATAAGTAATACCCATGTGTTAGTACGACACTCATTCTTTAGTAAATGCTATCAAATAATGGTCTGCGTATTTTGCCCAATATGAGCTGCTTAGCCAAGATTCTATTTGTTCTAAGAGTTTTAAAAGTCCTTTTCTTTTTGCAAAAAACGGCTCTAAATATGATGGCGGAATTGCAATTCCAATAGGTTTTATGGCTACTGGTTTTAGCTTCTCCTTTGCTAAAGTTACAACTTCTTTAGGATCGTAATACCAGGTGGGTATTTTTACTCCTTCAACATACACATGTACGGGATTATGAGAATTTCTTCTAAAGGCTTTACGAGGTTGAAGCTTAAGGATAAAATACAATCGTTCCGAAAGCGTTTTTTTAGGCATTATGACCAAAATTGCTTTTCCGTTGGTTTTTAGCAATGCTTCGGAAATACCTAAAAAGGTAGCCAATTGCGCTTTGGATAAACAGTTGAGTCCACCGAAATTCGAAAAAATAACATCGAATTTTTTATCTAACTTTTCAATAGCGTTTGAAGTGATATCAAGTGTTTGAAAGTTAATCGTTGGATACTTCTTTTTGGCTTGGGCAATCATTGCTGTAGAAATATCTGTGGCTAGTACATTATGACCTTTATTTGTTAAGTAGTTTGCATCTTCTCCTGTGCCACAATTGATTTCTAAAATATTAAGATTATCCTCCTTTAACATTTCAGAAAGAAAGAAATAGACACGTTTCCGCTGCGCCTGTCCAATATTTGAAAAGGTAAAGGCATCGTCATAATTTTGAGCGTGTATATCGAAAGAATTAGCCATTCGTGTGCTGCATGTTTTTTAACAAGACACGATCTAATAGTGAACTTGGCAAGTAATAAAAATACAGTACCATAGAGCGCAGCTTTACCTTTGAAATTGACATCGGGTTTTTAAAAAAGCCTTTGAGATTGTCTTTTGCCTGACTCTTTCTGTACTCTTTATGCACATAACGGTGCAATTTTTTATAATATTTAGAATTAAAAGTGCCTTGAAACATCATTGCAAGTTCGTCGCTATCGGTCCAATTGGCTTTTAGTTGTAAATCATCCTTTACTTTTTCATAAAACGGAGTGCCAGGCAATGGATATGAAACTGAAATACCCAAATTATCCGGCAGCAGTTCTTTGATCATATGAACTGTCTTTGCAATATCTTCTTTTGTCTCACCCAAATATCCAAACTGAATAAAAAACGCCACCTTAACCTTCTTGCGTTTTAGAAGTCGAGTTGCTTCATAGATTTGTTCAACTTTGGTGTCTTTATCCATCGCATCTAGAATCTTTTGGGAGCCACTTTCGGCGCCTACCCAAACTTCTTGTAGACCGCTTTCAGCCAAGGCGTCTATGGTGTCTTCTTTCAATAAAAGATCTACTCGGCTTTGTATGTAGTAGGATATGTTGAGATTTGCTGCTTTCAGTTCCGTATTAAACTCCTGTACCCAGTTTGGTTTAAGTCCGAAAATGTCATCACACATCCAAAAATTTGTCACGTCATAGTTTTCTTTTAGATAGGCTATGTGTTTGGTGATGTATTGTGGTGAGTGTGAATTATATCGATTCCCATAAATAGGTTTTGCGCACCAATTACACTTAAATGGGCAACCACGAGTGGTTGCTATATTTAGCGTAAAAGGCTTACCACTTTGTTTCCAAACGGCTTTGTATGCATCTATATCTGCTAAGTCCCAAGCGGGTTGAGGTAACTCATCTAAATTTCTTAAAACAGGTCTTTTTGAGTTTTTTTTCGTCTCGTTTTGGTCACGATAAACAAGACCATTTATGAGCGCAACAGATTCATTTTTCTTTAAAGTTTCAACAAGTTCTTTTAGTGTGATTTCTCCTTCTCCTTGTATAATATAATTAGCTCCAGCATCCAAATATTGCTCATATTGGTCTGTACTATCACTGCTACAAACAATAATTGTGCAATTGTGTTTTTTACCAATAGTAATCATTTCAAAAGCAGCCTCACGCATGGTGGTGAGACACATTTTGGTGAGGTAGTTAAAACCATCATCATAAATTACTAAGAACTGTGGGTTTTGTTCTTTAATTCGAGACTCTATATCATATGGGTCTTGGCGTAAATTGGTGTCAAAAAGATCTACGGCATAGCCTTCTTGCCGCATAAAAGCAGCAGCATATATAGTCCCTAAAGGCGGGTAAGGTGTTTTATTATTCCATTGTTTTTTATCTAATGGATAATAATAGGAATGCGAAAACAGGATATCAAGCATGTTCCAAAGATAACGTGATGTTATGATTTTCCTGCATTTCTAAATATTTTTCATTGAGACTATTAATTACTTTGTTCTGAAAGTCATTAGGATGGTGTTTAGAAACATTTTGCGTGGACTTAAAGGCTATATTGAAGTGATCTTGATCTAAGGCTAAGGCTTCAAATTTTGCTTTCCATTTTTTATAGGTAATTCGCATAAAGAAAGCATCCAATGAATCTCCCAATTTTGAGGCGAATATTTTTTCTATAATTTTAGTTGTCAAAGGCTTTTGAAGGGGTAATAAATTGGCCAATGACTGCTTGGGCGTTTTATTAGGTAACATGTCTTTAACCCAATCGTTTTCTTGGTAAAAGCGATGAAAGCTACCGTTACCAAACATAGGTATTAAGGTTGCTAGTTCTGTAGCGGTAAATCTATTTCTCTCGTTGATTTCTAGTGCGTTTTCGCTAATAAAGTAATTGACACAAAAGTATTTTCTAGAATTAAGCAAGAAGATTTTTTTGTATAGAATTAAAAGCGTTCTAGCCACCCAAAGGCGTTTGGCTTTTGTAATAATAAAAAAGTCAATATCACCATCATCATCATAGTACCCTTTTGATAAGGAGCCTGAAATACCAACACCTTCTACATGCGGAAACTTTGAAATAAAACGAGCGCGCTTAGTTGCTTTCTTTTGTATCTTGGCGGCCATCTTATTGCCTTTTAGTCTTCTGTCAACTAAGTCTTTATTGTTCTCTAGAAGATAAAATGGACCTATTTTGTAAATAATTTCCTTACTCACTAAATCATCTAGACTATCCTTAATCTGTTCTTTGTTAGAAACATCAGAAAAGGAGTAGATTTCCTCTTCTGTTAATGGATATTTAAATAGAGAAAAATATAATATAGGTTTTAACAGCGTCAATATTTAGTTTTTTTGCGAGTGCAAAACTGCACTATTTTTAATATCTATAATCAGTACTTGATATCAATTTTGGAGCTAATGCTTTATAATACTATAAGCGTAAAGATCGATAAATCCTGACATTTTTATTGTTTTGATGTTACCTAAGTCTGTAACTTTTAAAATTGCTTACAAATTAAACCTGAATTATGCAATAGGATTTAAAAATTCATTTAAATCAGTTATGTTTATTGGCTTTAGTATAAATTTAAAAGCTAACCCAAATGGTTAATCTTCCGATAGAATATTCAGATAAAAAAGTCACACCATTTGGAGGTATGAGTTTAATGAAGCGATTTATAGATAAAACAGGTATTAGAGATTATTTATCAGCTTTAAATTTACCAGAACCCCAGTCTAATGCAGGCTACAATCCAGTACATACTATTGAATCCTTTTGGTTAAGTATTTGGACAGGCGCATCGCGCTATATTCATTGTGACTGATTGCGTTATGATACAGCTTTACAAACTATATTTGGTTGGACTCGTATGCCATCTCAAAGTACTTATAGTCGCTTTTTTGGAAAGTTTTCCCAAAAGCGCAACACGGAAGTATTTCCACAATTACAGCATTGGTTTTTCAATCAACTAGGGGTTGATAATCTAACCATTGATTTTGATAGTACAGTTATTACAAGATATGGCGATCAACAAGGCAGTGCCAAAGGCTACAACCCTAACAAAAAAGGAAGAAATTCTCATCATCCATTAATGGCATTTGTCAGCCAAACACGTATGGTAGCTAACGCTTGGCTTAGACCAGGCAACACAGCAGATAGCAGTAGCTGTAAAGAATTCATGGAGGAAACCTTTAATGAAGCTTAAAAGGAAAAACGATAGGCTTGGTACGTGCAGATAGTGGATTTTACACCCAAGATTTATTAACGTATTTAGAAAGTAAACAACTTAATTATATTATGGCTGCACGTATGTATCCTAATGTTAAAAGTGCTGTTTGGGGTCTTGATAATTGGATCGAATTATCAAAAGGAATTGAACTTAACGAAATGATTTTTAACCACACAGATGGTAAACCAAGACGTTATATTGTCATCAAAAAGAAAGTAGCAGATCGCCCTAAAACAAGAGGAAAATTACTTTTCGATGACTTACCAGGCTATCGTTTTAGTTGTTATGTCACCAATCTTGATTTACCGCTTGACCAAGTTTGGAATATCTACAACACAAGAGCCGATTGTGAAAACAGAATCAAAGAACTTAAAGAAGACTTTGGATTAGACAACTTCTGCCTAAAAGATTTTTGGGCAACAGAGGCTTCTTTTAGGTTTATTATGGTGGTTTATAACTTAATAGTTTGTTTAGGCACTTTGCCCTCAATCACCATAATCGTGCTACTTTAAAAACACTAAAAGTCTATTGCTTTGCATTAGGAGCTTGGACAGTAAATCATGCCAATAAGAAAACACTAAAGATTGCTTTAACTACTAAAAAAAGACCTTGGATGGATAGACTATTTAGTCAAATCATGAATTTGAGTCCACCTTTTGATTATTCTAATGCATAATTTGGGATAAATTAGGTTTTTATAAAAAAATTCAAAAAGAACACTTCAGCTCAACATTTAAATAAGAAATTTAAGACTTTTTCTTCTGAAATAGAATGATTAGGAAGTTTTGTTTACTATTTTCCTTGTTAAGCTCAACCTTTCGGTTAAAAAACAAAAAGCTTTCTGCCTTATTTTAATGCGCTTCCAACCAGTTCTCACCAAGCCCCAATTCTACATCCAAAGGTACGGCAAGACTATATGCGCTTTCCATCTCAGTTTTAATAAGAGTTTTTAATTCTTCCAATTCTGGTTTATATATATCAAAAACCAATTCATCGTGTACTTGAAGAAGCATTTTACTTTTATAATTTCCTTCAGAAAGTTTTTGATGAATATTGATCATTGCAATTTTGATTATATCTGCCGCGCTTCCTTGAATAGGAGCATTAACCGCATTTCGTTCTGCTGCACCCCTTACAATTGCATTGCTTCCGTTAATAGCATTTAAATAACGGCGTCTCCCTAATACGGTTTGTACATACCCATTGTCTCTAGCAAACTCTACTTGCTCACTCATATAGGATCGGAGCTTTGGATATGTTTTATAATAGGTTTCAATAAGCTCTTTAGACTCACTCCGCGACAGGTCTGTTTGGTTGCTCAAACCGAAGGCGGAAACGCCATAGATGATTCCAAAGTTTACCGTTTTCGCATTAGATCTTTGTTCGCGGGTAACCTCTTCCAAAGGCACGTTAAACACTTTTGCTGCGGTAGAAGCGTGAATATCCTCTCCGTCTTTAAATGCTTTGATCATGGTTTCTTCTTCGCTCAAGGCCGCAATAATTCGTAATTCAATTTGGGAGTAATCGGCTGCGAGCAAAATATGGTCTTTATCTCTAGGTACAAAGGCCTTTCGCACTTCACGGCCACGTTCTGTCCTAATTGGAATGTTTTGGAGGTTTGGATTATTACTACTTAATCGCCCAGTTGCCGCAACGGTTTGCATATAATCTGTGTGTACACGCCCTGTATTCTCTTCAATCTGAGTTGGCAAGGCATCTACATAGGTGCTTTTAAGTTTTGCTAGCCCTCTATATTCTAAAACGTCCCTAACAATTTTGTGATCCTTAGCAAGATAGGAGAGTACGTCCTCTGCCGTTGAATATTGCCCAGTTTTTGTTTTCTTAGGCTTATCCACCAATTTCATTTTATCGAATAAAATATCACCAAGTTGTTTCGGCGAGGCGATATTGAATTCTTCATCAGCCTCTATATAAATATCCTGTTCAAGCTTTAATACATCTGAGTCTAACTGAGAAGAAAGGCTTTTCAGAAAGGCTTCATCTAAATTTATTCCTTCTAACTCCATATCTGCAAGAACGCGCAAGAGCGGAACTTCAATGTCATCGAACAATTTTTGGGTATTCGCCTCACCTAATTCATTCTGAAAAAGCTCTTTAAGTTGTAAGGTAATGTCTGCATCTTCAACTGCATACTCGGTTTGCTGTTCTAAAGGAACTTCCCTCATTGAAAGCTGGTTCTTCCCTTTTTTACCAATCAAGTCAGTTATGGAAACAGGTGTGTAGTTAAGATAGGTCTCTGCCAGAACATCCATATTATGTCGCATATCTGGGTTAATAAGATAATGCGCCAACATCGTATCGAACAATTTTCCTTTTACAGGTAAATTGTACTTGGCAAGTACTTTAATGTCGTATTTAAGATTTTGACCAATTTTTTCAATAGTCGTATTTTCGAAGAAGGGTCTTAGCTGTTCTATAATTTCTTGTGCTTCTGTTTTATCTTCGGAAAATGGTAGATAAAACCCTTTGCCTGTTTCCCAAGAAAAAGCGATACCTACAAGCTCTGCCGTCAATGGGTTTAAACCAGTAGTTTCCGTGTCAAAACAAACACTGGGTTGTTTCATTAAATTCTGGATGAATAGTTTGGTTCCCATACCAGGTTGCACTGTCTGGTAAAAATGTTCTGTTGTAGAAATTGTATTTCGGGAGTTAACTATTTGTACCTCTGTCGAAGGCTCACTATCCCCACCAAATAGTGAGAACTGCCCAGCTCCAGCCGAAGAAGACGCTTTCTTAGCGGTTTCTTTTGTGTCTTCTTTTTTGGAAGGCGTGTTTGAAGTACCAGAAGATGCTTGAGCCTCTTGCGTAAATATTTTAGAAAAATTATCAACCAGCCTTCGGAATTCCAGCTCTTGAAAAATGTTTATCACGGCAGGAATATCCGGTTCTGACATTTCGAAATCTTTGGCATTAAAATCAACAGGAACGTCAAGAATGATCTTAGCAAGTTCTTTAGAAAGCAATCCCAATTCTTTAGCAGCTTCCACTTTTTCTTTCATCTTACCTTTTAGCTCATGCGTATTTGCCAAAAGCCCTTCCATACTTCCATAGGCCGCGATAAATTTCTTAGCGGTTTTTTCTCCTACTCCAGGTAGTCCGGGAATATTATCAGCACTATCTCCCATCATTCCAAGGAAATCAATAACCTGTAATGGATCTTCAACCTCAAACTTAGCCTGTACTTCTGGGATTCCCCATGTTTCATAGCCTCCACCAAAAACTGGGCGATACATAAAAATATTTTCTGAAACCAATTGAGCAAAATCCTTATCGGGTGTCACCATAAAGGTTTTATACCCTTCTTTTTCTGCTTTTTTTGCAAGCGTCCCAATAACATCATCTGCTTCAAAACCTTCTTTAACCATTATTGGAATATGCATTGCTTTCAGTATATTCTGAATATAGGGAACTGCAATTTTAATTGCATCTGGTGTGGCGTCGCGATTGGCTTTATATTCTGGAAACATTTCATTTCGTAAATCGCTACCGCCTTTGTCAAAGCAAACTGCCAAATGATCCGGTCGTTCACGTTTTATAACATCGAGCAAAGAATTGGTAAATCCTAATACAGCTGAAGTGTCCATTCCTTTGGAGTTGATAGGAGGATTTTTTATAAAGGCGTAATAACCTCTAAAAATAAGAGCATAGGCATCTACGAGAAAGAGTCTTTTTTGATCTGACATTTAAAGGTAATTGTTGTTTCCCTCAAATGTAAAAAGAAGGTTTCAGAAAAAGAGATTTTCGGTAATAAAATAGCCCTTCTTTACAGTTAATAAATAATCAGGGGCTAAATTTCAATTATGTGAAGTGGGTCTGTTAGACCTTTATTGTCTCGAAATATTCTCATAAATTGATTGAATTCAACACTTACATCGAAGTTCAAGAAAACATTTATTGAAACTGCTTCTTTATTTGAATCAAATTCTAATTCACTCGGCTTGGCATATAAGTGGTCTATTAGGTAATGACTTTTCGAATCGTCTACGGATTATAATTATATATTAGGTTTAAAGATGGACCACTATTGACTCCAAAAAACCATTCATCATCTAGGTTTAAAAAAAGTATAATCTATAGATATTGGAACATTGAAGTTTTCTAAACTGAATTTTAAATCTTCTTGAGGGGCTAATTTGTTTTCACACCCACAAAGTTTACAAAATGTCTGGCATAATTAAATTCGACAAAGGCTTCAACTTTTTTGAAATAAAAAAAGTTCCTATCAATCCTAAGCCCCATTATATTAAACCTGTAATATTCTAAATATACGGCGAAAAGCCTTACAGGAGATAAATATGAACGTGATAATGAAAACTGGTTGTATCGTGTAAAGTGAGACTCATAGTGTAGTCTAGGGATGTAAATCACAAAATGAGACAATAAACAACAAGCAAACGCAATGGAGGCAACTCGAGTTAATTTGCCTCGCTCCGAATTAATAAAATAATCAAACAGTAGTATTTAGCACAAAAAAAACTCCTATAATGAAAACAAAACGTAGCAATATGATCCCTGAAACAAAACCTAAAATGAAGTATTCAACTTTTTCTGATAAGAAATATTTTTTTGGAATAAGCATGATGAGTAGGGTTTAAAAAAACTCCTGTTGTTTTTTTCCCAAACCAACAGGAGCGGCATGCATTATGTTCTATGTTAAAAAAGCATAATAACACAAAACTATTTAATACTGCGCATTAACAACCTAGTAAGAATTAATAGGATTAAATGCTGTAGAATAAAAACACTCTTTGTAGAATTAAACAAAACTAAAAGGAGTGTTTCACAAGCTAGGTTAATTGGGGATAAAATTAAGTGTTTCTTTTTAGAGGTGACTTGGGGCAGCACTTACTTTATGTTTCACTTAAAACAAATTAACTAGTCATAATAAAAAATTAACAACAACAAAATATATAAAATATTGACAATCAGATACCTATCAATTATTGATAGGGTTTAATTAGTAGTAGTCTTTTATAACCTGAGCGCATAAAAAGTTGTGATTAGATAGTTCTTGGAAAAGCATCAAATATATATAACTTTCCTATATTTGGCGATATAAAATTCTGGAATGAAAAAGTTGAACCTTTTGGACCTAGTTGTCATTTATGGTTGTGAAATTGAGAATATTGGAGGTGCAGTATCAGTTATTTTTTGTGATACTCCTCTAAGAGATAGCTATGTTTTAAATGAAAAGTTTACAGTGAATTAAATACTGAGGAAACAAATGCAAAATAAGTTTTCAATTGCCATTCATGGTGGGGCGGGTACTTTGCTAAAAGGGCAAATGACTTCTGAAAAGGAAACCGCTTATAAACACGCATTAGATAGCGCCTTGGAAAAAGGGTATGCTGTTCTAGAGGCTGGAGGAAGTGCTGTAGATGCAGTAGAAACCTCGGTGAAGGTGTTGGAAGATTCCCCTTTGTTTAATGCTGGTAAGGGTAGTGTTTTCACCGCGGAAGGCACACATGAAATGGATGCAGCAATAATGGAAGGCAAAGGACTACAAGCAGGAGCGGTTTCATTAATTACGGGTATTCAGAATCCAGTTTCTTTGGCTCGAGATGTCATGGAAAAGAGTGAGCATGTTTTTTTGGCCGGAGATGGCGCGATGAAGTTTGCTAAAGAAAACAATCAGACTGTTGTAAATCCAGAATATTTCTACGATGATCTACGATTTAAGCAATGGCAGGATATTAAGGGAAGTGATAGTTTCCAATTGGATCATTCAGTAAAGAAGGATTCGAAGTTTGGAACTGTTGGTGCAGTGGCCTGTGATCAACACGGTAATATCGCAGCGGCAACTTCAACGGGAGGAATGACAAACAAAAAATGGGGAAGAGTTGGTGATAGCCCAATGATTGGAGCGGGGAACTATGCTAATAATAAGACGTGTGCAGTTAGTTGTACTGGAAGTGGAGAATTTTTTATTCGGGGCGTTGTGGCATACGATGTGTCTTGCTTGATGGAATACAAAGGTTGGCCCATAGAGAAGGCAGCTTCCGAAGTAATTAATAAAAGAATCTTGGAAATTGGTGGTGATGGTGGCTTAATAGCAGTAGATGTACAGGGTAACATAACAATGCCATTTAACACCGAAGGGATGTACCGCGCTTCAAAAACATCAGATGGGGATAAGGAAATTTCGATTTACAAATAGAAGTTTCTTAACTATTGCTCATATTTTAATGCCCTGATGAGAATAATGATAAAAGCTATTGCTCCTAAACTATAAGCCAATAGCTTAATTATTCTCTTGGAATACCTAGGTGTTTTAATAAATGCCTCGTCTACTTCAAGTTTATATCCTAGTTTACTAATAGTTGTTATTTTGAAATTAGCAATGTCATTTTTTAAAATGAATTTTCGCAAATCTGAAACGGCTTTTGATATTGATTCTTCACTTACAACGGCTTCCTTCCAAACAAAAGACATTAATTCATCTCTAGTAACCACATCGTTTTTATGATTAACCAATATTTGGAACAATGCATTTAATATTTCTTCACCCCTATTTTTGGTAATACTGCCTTTTCGGGGATTAAATATAAAAGAACGAAATAGGAAGGGTTTTGTAGTAAGGTTTGAGTCCATGTTCAATTAAATTTCATTATTTTTTCCAGATTAATTCAACTCAGGTTGAACAACTTTATTGAGTTTTGGAGAACTAAAAACAATATAATGAAAAAATGGTATTTAATACTTAACTGGACAATAAGGGTTGTTGTATTCTTAGCTTTTTTATTTGCGAGTAGTGGAAAACTTAGCAGTAATGAGGTCGTTGTTGAAATGTTTTCGAAAAATTAAAGTGTTGATTTTTAGTTTAAAAATCTATCTATGATTACCTACTCTAAAGTTACTGAAATTTTCTGTTTGGTCGATGAACTTTGCAAAATAAACAATATTAAACGAAAAAAGCATCAAGTATACTCCTAAGATACTATTGGCAACTTTATCTCCTTTTCGTTTAAAAAAGAAAAAAAGGACAGGATGAAAGCTTGAAATGCAAAAAATAAAAAGATTATTTCCCAGAAATTCATAACTCAATATAAATTAAATTTTAATTCCTTGCTAGGCAGTCTCAGCGTCTCTCACTTCAAAACCTAATGGAGAGACTTTCACTATCTTCTTTTTAATATTAAATCGGTCGCCATTGGCAAGAATGTGTGTCTTTAGGTTAGTAAGGGACATAGGGGTGCCGTCTTCCAAGATCTTATGATTGTTATGCTTGGTTTTTCTACCATCAAATACGATCACCATTCCTGAGCCAATTACTTCAAAGCCATTCTTTTTAATGACAAGTCCAGTATCCTCAGCAAGACCAATTCCTAAGAGTTTTGGAAACTTGGCAATCGCCTCGGCCATTCTTCCAAAGCGCCCACGACGAATAAAATGGGAGTCAATTATTAAATTAGGAATAAAGCTCATTCCCTCACCCATACCTACAGCACCCTTAACAAATGCTTCAGTACTGCTCCCACCGGTAATCATTTCGTGAGACATACACATAGCTCCTGCACTTGTTCCTGCAATAACAAGGGGTTCGTTTTTATAGCGATCGAGTAAAATAGTATGTAAGGTGGTTCCTCCAATTTTTTGGGTAATCTTAGACTGATTTCCACCAGAAAACATAATACAATCGGCTTTTTTCATCAATTCGATATTCACTGGGTTTTCAGATTGTTCGCGTTCGCGAATATCCATTACATGCAGATTGGTGCAACCAAGTTTTCCGAAGGCTTGTAAATAATTTTCTCCTACTTCTTCAGGAATGCTGGATGCCGTTGGAATAATAATGATTAGTGAATCTTTTCCACCACATTCTTTGACAACACGGGATAAAATACCTTCGTCGATAAATTCCAAGTGGTAAGTTTCGTTTTCCTCGATTCCCTTGTCTTCATTTCCTCCAATGGGGATGAGGATTCCTTTTATACTCATAAGGTTTGCTTTATTGGTGGCAAAAATACGGGTTTTGTTCTGAAAAAAATTATATATTTATAATCTTTCACCTGTCTGTAATGTTGACTTATAGTCGGAAAGAAGTCACCAAAAAAATGATTTGATGTCTTTTTTGAAGAAAATTTGAAATTGAGATCATTACGTAATATCTAATTAAAAACTAACCCAGATGAAGATAAGAGAGATAAATGCCATGCGTGGCCCTAACTATTGGTCTGTACGACGTCATAAGTTAATTGTAATGGTTTTGGATCTAGAAGGGATGGAAGAGCGTCCCTCTAACAAAATAGATGGGTTTCGAGGGCGATTGGAAGATATGTTTCCAACCATGTACAGTCATCGATGTTCTGTAGGGGAACCTGGCGGTTTTTTTCAGCGTGTTGAAGAAGGAACTTGGATGGGTCATATTATAGAGCATATAGCTTTAGAGATTCAGACATTAGCAGGAATGGATACAGGCTTCGGAAGAACACGTGGGTATGGTGAAGAAGGAGTTTACAATGTGGTTTTTTCTTATATCGAAGAGGATGCCGGGCGCTATGCTGCTAGGGCCGCTGTCCGAATTTGTGAAGCTTTAATTGCGGGTGAAGATTATAATCTAGAGGAAGATATTCAGGAAATGCGTGAGCTACGTGAAGCACAACGACTAGGTCCAAGCACAGGATCTATTGTTGAAGAGGCTGCTAGTAGAGGTATTCCTTGGATACGGTTGAATAAATATTCTTTGGTTCAATTAGGGTATGGGGCTAATCAGAAGAGAATTCAGGCTACGGTAACTTCAGAAACAAGCAGTATTGGAGTGGAGATTGCCTGTGATAAGGAAGACACCAAATATCTTCTAGAACAAGCTGAGGTTGAAGTACCAAGAGGTGATATTATTAGTAAAGAACGAAGTCTTGAAGAGGCTTGTAATTATGTGGGTTATCCTTTAGTAATAAAGCCTATCGATGGAAATCACGGAAGAGGTATTACCGTAGATATTGGAAATTATGAGGATGCAGTTGTAGCCTTTCATGCTGCCAAAGAGGTTTCTAGAAGAGTTATTGTAGAAAAGTTTGTCACAGGTGAAGATTACCGTCTATTGGTAATTAACCACGTTTTAGTTGCGGCGGCGATTAGAACACCAGCACATGTTATTGGTGATGGGAAGTCTACAATTAAGGAATTGGTGGATATGGTAAATGAAGACCCTCGTCGTGGTTATGGTCATGAAAATGTCCTTACTATGATTACCATGAATAATTTAACACAAACGATTATCAAGGATGCTGGATATTCTGAAGATTCGGTACTGAAAAAAGGAGACCTACTTATTTTAAAAGATACAGCCAACCTTAGTACTGGAGGAACTGCCGAAGATGTTACAGATATTGTCCATCCAGCTAATGTATCAATGGCCGAACGCATTTCGAAAATTATAGACTTGGATATCTGCGGAATTGACATCATGACCACGGATATTACAAAGCCATTGGCCGAAACTGGTGGCGCGATCCTTGAGGTCAACGCAGGACCAGGATTTAGAATGCACTTGGCACCAACGACTGGATTGCCTAGAAATGTAGCCGCACCTGTAGTGGATAAACTGTTCCCGCAACAAGGAGACACAGGAAGAATTCCAATTGTAGCTATCAGTGGAACCAATGGAAAAACAACAACGACGCGTTTAATATCTCATATAGCTAAAATGAGTGGCTATAGAGTTGGGTATACAACCAGTGATGGAGTTTATATCCAAAATCGTTTGTTGATGAAAGGTGATTGTACTGGTCCTGCAAGCGCGGAGTTTGTGTTGAAAGATCCAACTGTTAATTTTGCTGTTTTGGAATCTGCTAGAGGAGGTTTGTTGCGCGCAGGTCTTGGATTTAAAAATTGTGATATCGGTATTGTAACTAATGTTGCTGCCGACCATTTAGGGCTAAAAGGAATACATACCATTGAACAACTTGCCAAGGTAAAAGGAGTTATTCCTGAAACGGTACTTCCAGACGGTTATGCGATTTTAAATGCAGATGATGACCTAGCATATGATATGAAAAGAGGAATCGACTGCAACCTTGCTTTGTTTTCAATGGATGAAAATAATCCGCGTATTCAAGCCTTGCAAAAAATGGGAGGAATTACTGCTATTTATGAAAATGGGTTTATCACCATTTGTCGTGGTACCTGGAAAATGCGAATAATGAAAGCTGAAGATATTCCTTTGACATATGGAGGGAAGGCTACTTTTATGATTCAGAATGTATTGCCTGCTATATTAGCCGCAAATATTAGAGGAATCAGCATTGAAGATATGAAGGCCGCACTAGAAACCTTTATTCCATCGGCTTCTCAAACTCCTGGTAGACTTAATTTATTCGAATTTGAAAACTTTACAATTCTATTGGATTACGCTCATAATCCTGCGGGAATGAGAGCGCTTCAGAAATTTATAAATAACCTTGAGTGTACAGTAAAGGTTGGAATTATTGCGGGAATTGGTGATAGGCGAGAAGAAGATAATAACGAAATGGGAGCTATAGCTGCCGATATGTTCGATGAGATTATCATTCGTCAAGACAAACGCTTGAGAGGGAAGACTGAAGAAGAACTTATAAAGATGCTCGATGATGGAATTAAAGCAAAAGATCCGAATAAAAAAACTACGATAATACCTTCAGAAAAAGAAGCAATAACCTATGCCGTAAATAATGCAGTTAAAGGATCGCTTATTATTTTGTGTAGTGATGTAATTCCGGATGCGTTGGATTTGGTTCAGAAATTTAAAGCGCAAGAAGCAAGTGGAGAAGTGGTATTTTCTCAATAAATCTTGCCGAGTTATAAAGATAAAAAAGCTGCTTCCCCAAGCGGCTTTTTATCCTCAAATACCAATATTGAATATTCAACTTTGGTTGGTTACATAAGTTAATTGCAATCAAAAATACAGTTGTCATTTAAACCTTGGATTATCAAACCATTAACATAAGTCTATATTTTGTGTTCCTAGATTGGATAGTAATGACTATACAAAAATAAATATTATAGATGTTTTATGGCTCTATGAAATCATAGAGTTTTGAAAATATAGGTTTTCTGCGATGAAAGTTAGAGGCTATATGAAAATAGAAAAGCCACCACAGATGTGGTGACTTTTCGCCCCAAATTTGACCGATAACCGAAGTCATCAACCTACTTATGAAGAGTAAAGCTACAGAATTTTATTGATTGAATTTCTCGTTGTAAGAATATACCCATTTGATTTTCAAGTTTTAAGATGCAAATATCTGGTTAGAGTTTTACTTTCTATATTCAAAAATTTGAGTATATAGATACCATATGATGATAGGAAAAAGAGGTAATTTGGCTTAGCCATATTCATTAAAAACCAGATTTGACCAGAATAATAGCCGTAAAGAAGGAACAAAACTGTACTTTTTGAAATAACCTAAGAGTAATCTTAGGCTTGGTGATATAAACTAGGGTTTGAAATAAAAACCTACAGGTGTATTGATATTCTTGTCATTTTGATAGGTCATTGTCGAAAACCCTTCATGAATACAATAGGCTCCTGTTTCTCCAGCTTTGTTAAGTGCTATATAACCTACTTGAAAATCTTTGAAATTTGAATTTTTTTTGACAATACGACCAATAGCTTCTTCACAAGCTTCTTGAGGTGTTCTTCCTTGTCGCATAAGTTCAACAATTAGAAAACTCCCAACCGTTTTAAGCACTTCTTCTCCCATTCCTGTTGCTGTTGCTCCGCCTATCTCATTATCGATAAATAGCCCAGCACCAATAATAGGAGAATCTCCTACACGCCCCGCCATTTTATAGGCAAGTCCACTAGTGGTGCAGCCTCCTGAGATATCTCCGTTTTTATCAATAGCGAGCATTCCAATCGTATCATGGTTTTCTATATTTATTATAGGTTTATAGGCAGATGTCTTTTTCCATTCCTTCCATTCTTTTTTAGACAATTCAGTAAGTAGATTTTGGTGTTTAAACCCTTGGGATACGGCATATTGCTCGGCGCCTAGTCCCGCCAGAATTACATGAGGGGTCTCTTCCATGACCTTTCGTGCCACAGAAATGGCGTTCGCAATATTTTGCATATAAACAACAGCTCCATAATTACCTTCTTTATTCATAATACAGGCGTCTAGAGTCACATTTCCATCACGATCTGGACGTCCCCCAAGCCCAACAGATTGGCCTTCAGCGTTTTCTTCCTCGACATTACAGCCTTGTTCAATGGCTTCTAGAGCGGACTTTCCTTCTTGTAAAACTATCCAGGCCTTAGCTGTAGCATTTGGAACTTCCCAAGTTGCAAATACTATTGGTGTTGAACCATTTGTAATTGCTGCTGTGGTTAACGTCTCTTGAGAGTCTTTTTTTATGTCGTTGCAACCAATAGCCGAAGCTCCAGCAACTATACCAAGACTGGTTAACGATGCATTTTGAATAAATTTTCTTCTTTTCATAGTTAGGTGCTTTAAAGACTTCAGGTGAGTTCCGAAGAGTTTATGAATGTAAGCTTAGTAACAATTAGTATCAGTGGTCAAAAGATACAAAAAACAGTTAAAAAAAAGTGAATGTTATTTTCAGACTTCTGAAACATAGTATCTTTAAAAAATAACTACAATTTATGGGGATACGTCTCATTATTTTTATTGCCATTCTTTCTATTTTAGATTTTTATGCTTTTCAGGTGATAAAAACACTCACCAAAAGTCAGTGGATCCATTGGATTTATATTTTGTTATCCATTAGTGTTTTGGGGTATATGGTATACGCATTTATGACATACGATAGAAGTGTTGGTCCAACAAAGGAAAGCTTGAGGGTGGCGGGGATATTTTTACTATTTTTTGTTCCGAAATTGGTATTGCTACTTTTTATGTTTGGAGAGGATATTATCCGAGTGATTGTAGGTGGCTATAATTACATCACAGACTCGCTATTAGATAGAAAGGCTGCGGAGTTTATTCCCTCTAGGCGAAAGTTTGTAAGTCAAATAGCAATGGGAGCTGCTGCAATTCCCTTTGCCTCTTTTATTTACGGAATGTTCAAGGGCAAGTATAACTTTAAGGTGCTTACCCATGTACTCCATTTTGATGATTTACCTGAAGCTTTTGATGGATTCCGAATCACACAAATTAGTGATATACATTCAGGTAGTTTTGACGACCCTAAAAAAATAGAGTATGCAATTGATTTGATTAATGAGCAAGAAAACGATATTTTATTATTTACTGGAGATATAGTAAATACAAAGGCCGAAGAAATGGACCCTTGGATTGATACCTTTAAACGAATTAAAACACCTGCATTTGGTAAATATTCAGTGCTTGGGAATCATGATTATGGAGAGTATGTTAGCTGGTCCTCAGAAATAGAAAAAGAAGCAAATTTCCAAGCAATTAAAGATATCCATAAGAAAATCGATTTTAGGTTACTTCTGAATGAAAGCGCATTTGTCGAAAAAGATGGAGACCGACTTGCAATAATAGGTGTTGAGAACTGGGGGCATAATTTTAAAAAAGCTGGAGACTTAAAAAAAGCTTCTGAAGCAACATCAAAGGAAGATTTTAAAATTCTCTTAAGCCATGATCCAAGTCATTGGGAACATGAGGTGAAGGAAGATCATCATAACTATCATCTCACGTTGAGCGGTCATACGCACGGATTTCAGTTCGGAATTGAAATCCCAGGAATTTTTAAATGGAGTCCCGTGCAATATGTTTACAAGCAATGGGCAGGAATATATAAGGAGTTTGGAAGGTATATAAATGTCAATCGAGGATTTGGTTTTCATGCCTATCCTGGACGGGTTGGAATATGGCCCGAGATCACGGTCATTCAGCTTAAAAAGGGACGTAAAACCGCATAAGCATTATAATTGCGCTGGAAATACTATATTTGTATAACAATTGTTCAAGTAACACTTTAAATAGATGTCAAAATTTGGAGAATTAATAGAGACCAGAGTACCGGTTTTATTAGATTTTTATGCCGACTGGGATGATGCCTGTAAGGGGATGCACCCAGTATTACGGGACGTTGCCGCAGCGCTTGGGGACAAGGCACGCGTTATTAAAATAGACGTTGAAAAAAATCAAGAACTAGCCGAAGCGTTACGAGTAAAGGGCCTGCCAACACTTATGATTTATAAAGCCGGTGAGATGAAATGGCGTCAGAGTGGAGAACAAGATGCCAATACACTTATTGGCCTGGTGAAGGAATTTGTTTAGAGATTCTATAGCGCCTTACTTTCCCAATTATTTTCAGAAACAATCTTTAATACTTTTGGTAGAACATACCTAAGTTTTTTAGCTGCCTTAAGGCTGTCGTGAAAAACTATAATGCTTCCTACTTCCATATTTTTTAATACGTTCTGAAGGCATCTTTCATTCGAAATAGAAGTGTCAAAATCTGCACTTAAAACGTCCCACATGATTATTTTAAAACCTTTCCTTCGAAGGATTTTTGATTGTGTCGATGTAAGTTTGCCATAAGGTGGTCTAAAGAGGGAGGTACGAGTCGAGTTTTTTAAACTTTTTTCAACTTCAGTTTCGGCTAGAAGTACATTTTCAGCATACTTTTTCGTATTCGAATTCCACCCATTTAGATGATGAAAGGTATGGTTGCCAATAGTATGGCCTTCAGAAATTATACGCTGGAAAATAGCATGATGCTTTCGAACATTATCTCCAATACAGAAAAAGGTGCCTTTAAAATTGTATTTTTTCAGTTCATCAAGTACCCAAGGTGTAATTTCAGGAATGGGGCCGTCATCAAACGTAAGATAGACAGTATTTTTATTATTTGGTAACGCCCAAACTCGCTTCGGAAATATCCGCTGTACAAGTCTGGGCGTTTTGACCAAATAAGATTTCACGCTTTATTAATTTTCTGAAGCGGGTTTTGCCGATTCCAATGATTGAGAGTCTAAGGGGATCTCAACGGCGGAATCTTGTTTTAGATCTCGATCAACATCCATACCTTCTTCTTCAGAATAGAAATGACGGAATAGCCTTAAGTAGTTATTGAACTCGTCCGCTTCTCGACGCGCTATTTCTTCCGTGTCTTTGGTAATTAAAATATCGATCAATCCACGATATTTTTCCATATTACTTATAATCTCATCAGCGATTCCATATTGCCTTTGAATCTTCAATCCGCTATAGTATAGCAATTTTTCCTGGTATATTTTCGAAACATCTTCAAAGACCTGTCGTGCCTTTTCTGGTTTGTCAACCTCATAATAACCGGAAACAAAAGGCTCTAATAAGGAATAATATTCAAAAGTATTAACAGGCATTTTTTCCATTGCTAAGTCAAGCACTTGTTCTGCTTTATCCTTTTTACCTTCGTTCAGAAGAGTTTCCGCGAGACGGGCAATATTGCTTCTATAAGTAATACCATTTTTTCGTGTTTCCACGTCATGGTAAATAGATGGGTTTCCACTATTTCCCCAATCCCAATTCATCACAATATCGAACATCTTATCACTGTCAATTCGTCCCATATCGAATGGATTTCTTGGGTTAACTGGGGTGTGAATCGGCACCAATTTGTAAACCACCCCCTCTAATTGTAAATAGTCTTTCATCCAAAGATAATCATCATCGCCAAAACTCCCTCCACTAAAGTAAATAGGGCGCTCCCAATTATTGTTGGCAATAATGTCTAACATCATGAGTCGATTTTTGTAGATAAAGTCACCCTTTAATGTAATGTCGATATATGGTACAATTTTGTCTGCATCTGCTTCGGAAACAATTCCGTTTAGCAAAACAGATTCTTTGTCCACTGGAATTCGAATCACTTTAGAAGGAAACGAATTGGCGAAAGTTCCACTTCCTAACTCGACTTTAGTAACCGGGCTATCATCCGCAACCCATTTCATCCAAGTTTTAATATCGATGGTGTCCTGCTTTGTTTCTTGAAAAGCAATATAATCACGCGTTCCGAAGCGATATTTCTCATGGGTAAGTTGCGAAGGAATAGGATCGCTAGAAAAAGCCTTCTTCTTCATGTCATCAATATACCAATCGGTAGCAAATAAACTGGTATTTATTACACGCACGTCCTGCCTGTAGCCTTCTATTCCTTGGGCGTACCAAAGCGCAAAGGTATCATTATCACCAATGGTAAAAATAATGGAGTTCTCATCACAAGAATCTAGATACATTTTCGCCATCGATTGGGCGGTGTATCTATTTGAACGATCGTGATCATTCCAGTTCTGTGCAATAAGCAAGACAGGCGCTGCTAAGGCGGTAGCTGTGAGTACAATTGGAATGGCGAGTTTTGGTTTTATGTGATCTTTGAGCATTTCGTAAAGCGCATAGATCCCAAATCCAATCCATATGGCAAACACATAGAAAGAACCAACTAAGGCATAATCACGCTCTCGAGGTTCAAAAGGCCGTTCGTTGAGATATATTTTAAGTGCCAGGCCAGTGAATAAGAAGAAGGCCAGGAGCACCCAGAAATTCTTTCGGTCGTTCTTGAAATGAAAGACCAGTCCTAAGATTCCAATAATAAGTGGGAGGAAAAAATAGTTGTTTCTGGCTTTATTGTTTTTAACATCGCTTGGTAAGTTCTTTTGAGAACCTAGGCGCATTTCATCAATAAATGAGACTCCGCTAAGCCAGTTTCCATGTTGACTTGTGTACTGTCCTTGGATGTCGTCCTGTCGTCCAGTAAAGTTCCACATGAAGTAACGCCAATACATATATCCAAATTGATATTCGAACATAAACTTCATGTTCTGCAAAAAGGAAGGTTTTTCGATATCCATAAAGGGACCAAAATCACTCATAAACGAGTTGTAATCTTCACCATCTACCACCCCTTCTTCATATGCTTGTTTAAACTTACTTACCTCTTCGATAAGGCGCGATTCGTTTAAATATTCCCGCTTGACGTTGAAGTTTAAACCATCTGTAAATTCTAAATAATTCTTAGCGTTCTCAATACTCCACATTCGTGGCAGCAGGGCTTTATGATTATTGTCGAAATTTTGAAGGGCATTTTTATAATCATTGACAATTAGATACTTTCCGGCCTTTTCGTCCTTCTCATATTTAGGCTTATCGTCTTTATAAGGACTGTCCAAATCGAGCCCTGAATAGGCCTCGGTAAATAATGGGCCGTAGAATAAATGTGTTTCTGGATACTGCTCACGATTGTAATAGGCAAGTAATTCACGGGCGTTGTTTGGGTTATTTTCATTTATCACCGTTCCTGCGTTTGCTCGAATAGGGAGCATCAACCAGCTTGAGAATCCAATAAATATAAATAGCACACAGAGTAACAATGTGTTCAATTGCGTATAGTTTTTCTTGCGCGTATAGCGCAATCCATAGTAAGCAATACCAACAAATAATAGTGCCGCGATAATAGTTCCAGAGTTAAATGGCATTCCTATGCTGTTTACGAAGAACAACTCCGAAGCACTAAAAAAGCGCATACTCATGGGTAACAATAGCTTAAATATGAAAAGTAATATGGCAACCACCACTACATTGGCAACTAGGAAGTTTTTAAGTGTGACTTCTTTGTAATTTTTAAAAAAATATAGGAATCCGATAGCTGGAATGGTAAGCAACCCAAGGAAATGCACTCCAAAAGAGAGTCCAACCACAAAGGCTATAAGAATCACCCAACGATTTCCTCGAGGAGTGTTCATCTCACGTTCCCAGCGAAGCCCCAGATAAAACAAAACTGACATTATCGTGGCCGCCATGGCGTAAACCTCGGCTTCTACCGCATTGAACCAGAAACTATCGGTAAATGCAAAGGCTAGCGAACCTACAATGGCGCTTCCTAAGATGGCGATTTGATTATTTTTATTAAGCTCTTGATTTTTAGAAACTATATTAGAAAGTAAAATTGTGAGCGACCAAAACATAAAAAGAATAGTGAAAGCGCTTGCAAAAACCGACATAAGATTAATGGTGAGCGCTATATTTGAAGCTTCCATCGCGAAAATGGAGAAAAAAGCACCTAAAATTTGGTATAATGGAGCTCCTGGTGGATGCCCCACTTCAAGGTTACTGGCAGTGGTAATATATTCTCCTGCGTCCCAGAAACTAGCAGTTGGCTCTACGGTGAGCCAATAGGTAGCAAGGGCAATGGTAAAGACCGCCCAGCCTAGAATGTTATTCCATTTTTTAAAGTGAAAGGAACCCATAGATGCTTACAATTTTGGTTGTGGCGAATTTACTAATAATATAAATAGCTATCTGCCTTAAATAGGGCTAACGTGGATAGAAGGCTGTTATTTTATTCTTAAAATTGTCTAGGAGTGTTTTTTTGCGAAAAAATGTTTGTGAGAAACAAAGTTTGTATTAAATTTGCCACCTCATTATGGTATTGGCCCATGGTGTAACTGGCAACACGTCTGTTTTTGGTATAGAAGAGTCTAGGTTCGAGCCCTAGTGGGCCAACAACGAAACCCTCAAGCTTTAAAGAGCTTGAGGGTTTTTATTTTTAATGGGTACAACATAGATAGGTACAACAAATATGATCAAATTACATTTTAAGGAATACAGGTAGTAAGTTAGATTCCTATTCCAAAAATCACTGTTCGAGTCCAATTCCGGTTACTAGGTAAACTATTGGACTTACTATATTAGACTGGACACAAAGTTGCGAGATATTGTTGTTACATAATTTAACTTTGAATTATGTCAAAACGCAAAAAGAATTACACTACATAATTTAAGACAAAGGCTG
>MAAC01018297.1_pt1 | contig 146484 bp, 156 predicted proteins | sample 1115981 | NCBI WGS metagenome assembly MAAC01 (sample SAMN04961126, study PRJNA320927) | seawater metagenome | isolation source: sample BD02T64 sea water enriched with oil for 64 days | place: USA:Gulf of Mexico | collected 2013-07-27 | reverse complement strand
TAATGTAACTTTCATAGTGAACACCTCTTGTTTGCTTATTGAATGGTCAATCTCAATAATGGCGCATTGTGACGCCGAATCAACTTGAGGTGTTCATCTCATCATCCATGTGCAAAAAAAAGGAGCCAAAGCTCCTTTTTTAGTTAATGACTTTCCCTGCTGACCTATCTACTTGCCAGCGCGAGATACGTATTCGCCACTGCGGCTATCTACTTTAACCACTTCACCAATTTGAATGAATAAAGGTACACGAACTACGGCACCGGTACTTAACGTTGCTGGCTTGCCACCTGTGCCCGCGGTGTCACCTTTTAAACCGGGATCCGTTTCTGTAACTTCTAATTCAACAAAATTTGGTGGGGTAACGATAATTGGGCTACCATTCCATAAGGTAAGAATACAAACATCGCCTTCTTTTAGCCATTTCACATTGTCGCCAACGGCTTTCTCATCGGCAGCAATTTGCTCGAATGTCTCATTGTTCATGAAATGCCAAAATTCGCCATCGTTATAAAGATAGGCCAAATCAGTTTCCAAAACATCGGCACCTTCAACAGATTCACCCGACTTATAGGTTTTCTCGATGACTTTACCCGATATTAGTTTACGAATTTTGATGCGGTTAAAGGCCTGGCCTTTACCTGGTTTAACGGTTTCATTATCTAAAATGTTACATGGTTCGCCATCGATCATTAATTTAAGACCGTTTTTAAATTCGTTGGTACTGAAATTTGCCATAGTGTTCTCTTACTAGTTGGAGTTCTCTCATCTATTGGTTATCATTCGCTTATAAAGCGCTAAGTGAGCAGAGATAAATTAATGCCGCAAATAATAACCCGAATTGCAGATGATTTGCACTATTCTTCAAAAAAAGAATTGTCATGGCAGCAAGAATTGGCAAATGTGGTGACCTGCCCGAAAGAATTATTGTCTTTACTGAATATTGACGAAGACAAGTATCGTGCCCATTTCGCTGCCCGCAAGCTTTTTCCGGTGCGAGTGCCCCACCCTTTTATTAAAAAAATGCAATTGGGAAATTTTAACGACCCACTGTTGCAACAAGTGATGCCATTGTCTGCTGAACAGCAAGATGTTCCCGGTTTTATTACCGATCCGCTGGAAGAACACGATACTGTTGCCGAAGGATTATTACACAAGTATAAACATCGAGTGTTAATGATAGTGAAAAGCGGCTGCGCGGTAAATTGTCGCTATTGTTTTCGTCGTCATTTCCCTTATGAAGATAACAGCCCGAATAAATTGCGTTGGCAAAGTGCGTTAGATTACATCACCGAGCACGTGGAAATAAACGAAGTTATTTTTAGTGGTGGCGATCCATTAATGGCCAAGGATGAGCATTTAGCCTGGCTGTTAATGCAGCTTGAGCAGATTGAGCATATTAAACGAGTGAGAATTCATACTCGCTTACCGGTAGTGATCCCCCAACGGATAACAGCAGAATTGGTCAATACCTTGTCACAAAGCCGCTTACAAGTGGTGATGGTATTTCATATTAATCACCCCAATGAGATTGATCAGCCGTTTGAACTTGCCATACAACCACTGCGAGAAAAGCGCATTGCGTTATTCAACCAGAGCGTGTTATTAAAAAATATTAATGATGATAGTGAAATCTTGTGTGCTTTGTCAGAGCGTTTGTTTGCGATGGGAATATTGCCTTATTACTTGCATTTACTCGACCCAGTGGCGGGTGCTGCACATTTTGATGTTAACGTTAAAGCCGCAAGCATAATTGCCAATAACATGATGGCGACCTTACCTGGTTTTCTGATGCCTAAGTTGGTGCAGGAAATTGCCGGCGAAGCTAACAAGACGCCGATTAATTTGTCATAATCACCGCAAAGGTCGACAGACCCTAATAAAATCAACCTGAAAAAGATAACTTAAAATGAACATCCAACTCGAAATGCAATTAATTGCAAACATCTCACAATTACTCAAACGCTCCATCGTAGCCGACAGTGCACTTGGCGAGTTAAGAGCGGATAAAAAAGCTAATTTCACTGCCATTTTCCCCAAAGATGCCGGTTTCAAATCTACCGCGGATAGCTTTCAACCTTATATTGAAGAAATAGCCGATGGATTATTAGCCTGGCAACAAAGTAAAGATCAACTAGTACTGGTTACATTAGTCAAAAAAATTGAAAAATTGTTTAAAGTAATGGCAGAATTTGAAGGCCACTACCAACAACAAAAATAATACCAATTTGATTAAAAAGGAGCAGATATTTAATCAAATTAGTATAACATCACTTGTTCAGGGAGAAACAAATTGCAGCATGTTGGCCAAAAAACAGGAAAATATCTATTGTTAGGCGCAATGATTAGTTGTGCCTCAGCAATAAATGCGCAAGAGCTCGATCCTCGCTCTTATATCAATTTGCCTACTGAACAAAACTTTTTTGGTGCTTTGTATGTTTATACGGATGGCGACATCCATACCTCAGCAGATGTGCCGGTCGATGAGCTTACGCTTGAGATAGATGGGCCTGCCATTGCTTACGCCAGAACATTAAATTTGTTCGGTAATGCCAGTAAAATTGATATCTCGACGGGACAGGCATGTGCCTATGGTGAGGCCGTTTACCAGGGCGAAGATATTTCCAGAAAATTTTGCGGAATAACCGATACCCGAGTAAGACTTAACTATAATTTTTATGGCGCTAAAGCACTGAAAATGGCTGACTTTATCAAGCAAGCTAAAACTACGGTGGTTGGCGCCAGCATACAAGTCAGTGTACCCACAGGCCAATACGATACCGATTACATCTTGAATATTGGTGCAAACCGTTGGTTTATTAAGTCCGAAATTGGCACCTCAATTCCATTTGGTTCCTGGGAATTTGATTTAGCCGTCTCCGCAAAAATATTTACCGATAATGATGAGTTGCAGGGTGATAAAACGTTTGCACAAGATCCTATTTATAACATTCAATCACACTTAATTTATGACCTTGGCCCTGGCCATTGGATATCCCTTAATGGTAATTATTTTTGGGGCGGCGACACCTTCGTTGATGGTGAGCAGAAATCGAATAAAGCAGGAAATTATCGAGCAGGTTTTACCTACAGTTTAGCGTTAAGCAGTCAGCACAGCATTAAATTTTTGGCAAATAAAGGAGTGACCACGACACGTGGCAACGACTCTACAGTATATGCTGTTGCCTGGGCTTATCGTTGGGACTGAGCACATTAATAAACAGGTTAAAGCGCCTTGCTAGACTAGGCGCTTTAATACCAAGTCCGATAATTTATTTTTTATCCTTGGTCGTAGGAAAAGTGTCATAAAACCAGTCATCGATCATGTTTTTTTCATAATGAAAGGCATTTGAACTCGTACTACGGCGTATGCCGAAGTTGAACGCCATGTCTTTAATGTCAACCTTGTTACTGCTGATCACGCTGTTATCAGCGGCAAGTAGTTGATAATCAAACTTCATTTTTGGAAAATACAAATCGTCAACAATACGTATGGTCGCGTTATTCGGTCCCACCATATAACGAACATCGCCAGCCAAGTCTAAATTAGTCACCGACACCTTTAATGTTTGTCCATTTGGAAGTTTTGCCGCTAACGCCATAAAATGTTGATCGAATTCTTTAAAAACTCGCTTTTGAAAATTACTTCTTGATTCATTGGCTTGCTTTATATCGGTAAACTTATCGGGTTTCACCCACTCAATTTCTGCCTGGCCAGCCAACGCTGGGGCAGTAAATATCGCTGCGGTGAACATTACTGCAATGACATTCATTACCTTTTTCATAACTACCACCTTTTATCAGATAACTGATATCAATATGTTGCTCTATTGCTTTGTCGCTAATAACCTAGCGCCAATAATCAATAGCGCTATGTAAATAGACCAAAACTATTCACTGAAAGTTTCAAATACATTGTTATTATAGTGTATTGAAACGTGATCATTTGTTGTTGAACTGGCTTAAGGTCGAATGGACAACTTGTTGCAATCGCAATTTTTTCAGCTCGGCATCTAAATCATCAAGGACAAAGCCCTGGGCTGCTGCTCGCCAGACAAACTGCTTACTCTCACCATCTAAGACAAAGATCAACATGGTGCCTTTTTCTAGCTCTGGCAGATCAGGTAATCCTGGGTTTAAGCCAAAGGTTTCAGACAACTGCTCATCACTTAACTCATCCTCACGTTCAAGAATATAACCAATATAAAAAGTGGGTTGTTGTTCAGGTGTTACCTGTTGAAAGCCTTTTTGTTTCAGAAACATTTCAATTTCGGCGGTTACCATGGAAAATACCGCACCATGCTCATTTTGTTGTAATGGCGTAAAGGCAAATGTTGAGTTTTGATCAAGCAGTAGCTCCCGATCATGGACACTGGAAATGGCTAATTGCGTTTCTGCTTTTGCAATTTCAGTATTTACCTGAACACAAGCTGACATTGATAAAGCCAACAATAGATACATTACGCTACGCATGCTTTTCTCCAACATCGGTATATTCTCCAACACTATTTTATTTAATTATAACAACTACTTTACATTAATCGTAATGATTTAGTGTTATTAAATGTAGCACGACTATAAAGCACCGGTGCGGCTAAGTAATGCCCCTCTTGTTCAAGGAAATTCATGCTCGAAAATAATTAACTAAGTGTTGATCCAAATCAGTTCACAACAATTCGAGACGGGTACACTCACAATTTAACTGCGACATTTTGCCGCAGGGTTTGTTTATTTTTGTAAGGTTTTAATAGCTGGCATGCTCAAGCAACGACTATATCAATTACTCTTTGTACCTTTGACTATCTTTTTAGTCTTGTCATTTGGCGCTATACCTTCGGCCCAGGCGCTTTTTGTCAGTCCGCCAAAAGATCCTATCGTGGTAATGAAACAAATCTTTCCAGATGCCAGCAAAATTAATGATAAATCTGGTGAAGTGCCGCACTGGTCGATAGAGCAAGATAATGAAATTATCGGTTATGCCTTTGAAACCAATGATATCAATAAGATCCCGGCATATTCGGGCGAGCCGGTAAATATGCTGGTGGCTATCGACCCACAAGGGATTTACCTCGGCGCGAAAGTGTTAGAGCATCACGAACCGATTATTCTTGCCGGTATTCCTGAAGAAAAATTATTTAAATTTGCCGACCAATATATGGGCTTGAAGGTAAGCGATAGATTAAAGGTTGGCGGTAATCAAACCGAGAACATGATCCACATTGATGGCTTATCTGGTGCCACAGTCACCGTGATGGTGATGAATGTTGCAATCACCAAATCGGCGACGATCGCTGCCAGAGCATTAGGCATTATCAGCGCCAGTGAAGAAATCAAATTGCCGATGGCCACCATTTTACCCGACGTTTATCAAGCCAGTGATTGGCAAGCCTTAGTCGGTGATGGCTCAATCAGAAAACTATACCTGAATCGAAAAACAATCGATGCTGCCTTTGTTGGCACCGCTGCTGAACATGTTGAACAAGCCAGGCAAAATCAAAAACAAGATATGTTTGCTGAAGTGTTTTATGCCCAGGTCAATTTACCCAATGTAGGAAGAAATTTATTGGGGGATGCGGAATACAACTGGTTAATGCAATCACTAAAACCTGGGGAGCATGCCATTGCGCTGTTAGGTAATGGTTATTCGTATAAAGGCTCAGGCTATGTGCGCGGCGGCATATTTGACCGAATACAGGTATTACAAAATGACGATGCCATTTCCTTTCGAGATTTAGATCATAACCGTATCACTGACATTTATTTGCCGGGAACACCTAAATTCAATGAAATGTCGTTATTCATTATCCGTGAGCACCATCAATTTAATCCGGGGGCTGACTGGCAGTTAGAACTGCTAGTGCGCCGTCAACTTGGTGCGATGGACAGTCTCTTCACCAGTTTTAAAGGCGATTATCATACACTAGATACGTATGTGTACCGCCCGCCTGTAGTGTTGCCGGAACCAGAATTAACCCTTACTCAACAAGTGTGGCAAGAAAAAAATATTGAAGTGATCGCCCTGCTCTCATTAATGGTGGTCTTACTAGCGACCCTATTCTTCCAAGACTTATTGGTAAGACACCCAACGTTTTTGCATAACTTTCGCCATGCTTTCCTCGTAGTTACCGTCGTCTTTATCGGCTGGTCTTGGGGCGGGCAATTGTCGGTGGTCAATGTATTTACCTTCTTACAAGCGTTTATGTCTGATTTCTCCTGGGACTTATTTTTACTCGACCCGGTGATCTTCATTCTTTGGGGCGCAGCAGCGGTTACCATTATACTGTGGGGTCGTGCGGTATATTGTGGCTGGTTATGTCCCTTTGGTGCGTTGCAAGAATTAATTAACGTTGCCGCCCGTTATATCAAGATACCGCAATACGATTTTCCTTTTGCTGTTCATGAACGCTTATGGGCGATTAAGTACCTTATTTTATTAGCCTTATTCGGCTTATCTCTCGATTCACTGGCTATGGCCGAGCAATTTGCCGAAATTGAACCGTTTAAAACCACGTTTTTATTAAAGTTTGACCGCGAATGGCCTTTCATTATCTGGGCATTACTACTATTGTTGATCAACGTGTTTACCCGCAAATTTTTCTGCCGTTACTTATGTCCGCTAGGCGCAGCACTATCCACCGGCAATAGCTTAAGACTATTTGACTGGCTCAAACGCCGCCCTGAATGTGGTCAACCTTGTAAAACTTGTGCAAAAGAATGTGAAATTCAGGCCATTCATCCCGATGGCACCATTAATATGCGCGAATGTCATTATTGCCTCGATTGCCAGGTGACTTACTTTAATGAGCAGAAATGTCCGCCATTGAAAAAACTGGCACGCAAAAAGAATAAATTTAAAGAGCAACAAATTCCAGCAGTGGAAGTTGCCTAGGCAACAAACTGAAACCGTAAAATGAAGCAATAAAAAACGTTTAAAATTAGTAAAATTTAACAGCAAGATGGAGAATTAGAATGAGTAACGAAGACAAACGCTCTAATGAATTGGAGCTGGAAAACAAAGAAAGACGAAAATTTTTTGGTAAAACTGCCTTATTAGGTGCTGGCGCAATTGCTGCTCCTATGACTGCCGCTATGTTTGCGAGCACGGCAAAAGCCAATGCTGCAGAATATGCAAAAAACGAAGCCTTTGTTCATCCGGGTGATCTTGATGAGTATTACGGCTTTTGGTCAGGCGGTCATTCTGGCGAAGTACGCATCATGGGCATTCCGTCAATGCGCGAGCTTATGCGTATTCCTGTATTTAACATCGACTCAGCAACAGGCTGGGGATTAACGGAAGAAAGTAAGCGCATTAAAGGCGAAAGTGCCCATTTACTTGCTGGTGATTCTCATCATCCGCATATGAGTATGCAAGATGGTCGATACGATGGTAAATACGTATTCATTAATGATAAAGCCAACTCTCGTGTTGCTCGTATACGTTGTGACGTAATGAAATGTGACAAAATGCTTACGGTTCCAAACGTACAAGCAGTTCACGGTTTACGCGTACAAAAAGCACCATACACTAAATATGTGGTTTGTAATGGTGAATTTGAAATCCCGATGAATAACGATGGTAAATCTGGCATGGAAGATGTTAGTACATACCGTTCGTTATACAACGTAATTGATGCAGAAACCATGGAAATGGCTTTCCAAGTAATGGTTGACGGTAACCTAGATAATACCGATGCCGATTACGATGGTAAATATTTTGCATCAACGTGTTACAACTCAGAAATGGGGATGAACTTAGGTGAAATGATCACCGCCGAGCGTGACCATGTGGTTATCTTTAGTTTAGCGGCTTGTGAGGCAGCACTTAAGGCTGGTAAATTCAAAACCTATAACGGTAACAATGTACCTGTTTTAGATGGTCGTAAAGGTTCTGAATTAACGCGTTATATTCCAGTACCTAAATCACCACATGGGTTGAATACTTCACCAAATGGTGAGTACTTCGTCGCTAACGGTAAATTATCACCAACTGTTTCTATTATTTCTATTAAGAAATTAGATGCATTATTTGCCGATAAAATTAAGCCGCGTGACACCATTGTTGCTGAACCAGAATTAGGTTTAGGTCCACTGCATACTGCATTTGATAACAAAGGTAATGCCTACACGACATTATTCCTTGATAGCCAAATTGCAAAATGGAATGTTCAAGACGCAATTGATGCTCATAACGGTAAAAAAGTTAACTACATTCGTCAAAAATTAGACGTTCATTACCAACCAGGTCATAACCATACCACACAAGGTGAAACACGTGATGCCGATGGTAAATGGTTAATATCTTTATGTAAGTTCTCTAAAGACAGATTCTTGCCAGTGGGTCCTTTACGTCCTGAAAATGATCAATTAATTGATATTTCAGGCGATGAAATGAAGTTGATTCATGATGGTCCAACTTTTGCTGAACCGCATGATTGTATGATGGTTCACCGTAGTAAAATAAAACCATTAAAATTATGGCCACGTACCGACCCAATCTTTGCTGAAACAATTGCAATGGCGAAAAAAGATGGCGTTGATGTTTACACCGACAACAAGGTTATTCGTGACGGTAAAAAAGTGCGTGTTTACATGACCTCAGTTGCCCCAACTTATGGTATGAATGAGTTTAAAGTGAAACTTGGTGATGAAGTCACTGTTATTGTTACTAACCTTGACCAAGTTGAAGATGTAACGCATGGTTTCTGTATGACTAACCACGGCGTGCAAATGGAAATTGGACCACAAGCAACCTCGTCTATTACCTTTACTGCCGACAAGCCTGGCGTACAATGGTATTACTGTAACTGGTTCTGTCATGCGCTGCACATGGAAATGCGCGGTCGTATGCTAGTAGAAGCTTAATTGTATACCAATTTCATTAATAAAGTGGTCTACTTTTTCATGAGATAAAATGGCTAAATACAAGCCATGAAATTTAGTAAGTAGTTATTCTACTTGTAAATTTTATAACGCCGTAGTTATTCATTTTAGCCATTAAAAATGAGCAGTTAATTAGTGAACTTGGTATTAACTAAGGCATAATACGGCAACGTATTATGCCTTTATCTCTTATCTATTTGACAAGGTATTACCATTTAATGATGAGAAATATATTGCTTTATTTAATGCTGACAATGGCTGTTATCAACACAGCTACGGCACAAGTATGGCAAGTTTCAACGCAAGACAACTTACAACAAATTCTCGATAATACAATTGATGGCGACACCGTCATTTTGGCCAAAGGAAACTACTTTGGCAACTTTATTATCAACCGCGAAATTACTTTACGTGGTAGTAATGAAACCATTATTGATGCCATGGGTAAAGGCCATGCCATTCATCTTTTTAATTCCAACATTACCATTGAAGATCTCACCATTATTAACTGGGGAGATGACTTAACAGAACAAAACTCAGGCATATATTCAGATAAAAAAGTCGAGAATATTCTCATTCAAAATAACCAGCTGCAAGGCAGTGGCTTTGGTATTTGGTTACAGAAAGCCGAACATATCAAAGTGCTCAATAATACCATCGTAGGAAATACCAAATTACGCTCGGCCGATAGAGGTAATGGCATTCAATTATCGATTGTTAAACACGTTTTAGTGCGTGGCAACAATGTCTCAAATACCAGAGATGGCCTTTATATTATTTCTAGCCAAGAAAATGTCCTGCAAAATAACACTATGCATGATTTACGCTATGGCATTCACTACATGTATTCGCACAGCAATCAAGTATTAAACAATCTTACCTATAACACCCGAGCCGGTTATGCCTTAATGAGCTCCAAGCATTTAATCGTGTCAGCAAATACCAGTAAAAATAGTGAAGACTATGGCTTTTTATTGAACTTTATTACGTCCTCAACAATTACCGACAATGTTATTAAAGATGTTTGGACTAAACCTGAAAACAAAGTATTAGGCCGTGATGGTAAAGGGTTATTTGTTTATAACTCAGCCTACAACACCATCAGTAATAATTTGATCCATACCAGCGAGATTGGTATTCATTTAACCGCCGGTTCTGAGAATACCAAGGTATTTGGTAATAGTTTTATCAACAATCCAACGCAAGTAAAATACGTATCCAACAAAAAACAAGAGTGGAGCAAAGACGGTAAAGGCAATTACTGGAGCAACTACCTTGGCTGGGATATGAACAATGACCTTGTTGGTGATGTGATTTTTGAGCCCAACGATGGCATTGATAAACTGGTCTGGCAATATCCAGAAATGAAAATGTTAATGGACAGCCCAGCCGTGCTTATTTTACGCTGGGTACAAAGACAATTCCCGGTACTAAAACCACCAGGGGTTAAAGATAGCTATCCGTTAATGCAATCACCACACCCAAATGCAGAAGAAGTGTCACTGGCAACAATCAATTCAGCTACCAGCAGTTCTTCCAGTACTAAACCTGATGCTCAGCATTAAGGATGAATAAAAGATGACTACTCCCCTGATCTCATTGCAAAATGTTTGCAAACAATACCAAAAACTCCATGCTCTGGATTCCGTCAGCATGACCTTAAATCAAGGCGAAGTGCTGGGTTTATTTGGTCATAATGGCGCCGGCAAAACCACCATGATGAAACTTATCCTCGGGGTAATTTCAGCAAGCAGTGGCAGTGTCGAAGTGATGGGCATGGCGCCCGATTCAAAAGAGGCCTGGCATACTCGGGCAAAGGTTGGTTATCTTCCTGAAAATGTCAGTTTTTATGACCAACTCACTGGTTTGGAAGTACTTACTTACTTCGCTAAATTGAAAGGTTTCAATAAAAAAACGGCCATTGATCTTTTAGAACAAGTGGGCATTAGCCACGCGATGAAGCGACAAGTAAAAACCTATTCAAAAGGCATGCGACAACGCTTAGGGTTGGCACAAGCATTTATTGGCAAACCAAAACTCTTGTTGTTAGATGAACCTACGGTTGGCCTGGATCCCATTGCTACCCGAGATTTTTACCAAACCGTAGATCAATTAAAAACACAAGGTTCCAGTGTTATTTTATGTTCGCACGTACTCCCCGGCGTAGAACAACACATCGATAGAGCGATGATATTATCTGGCGGTAAATTATTGGCAAGCGGCACCCTGGCGCAACTTCGCCAACAGGCAGATTTACCGGTACGAATTAAACCTACTGGATTAAATGGCTCAGTAAATAGCGATCCTACATTGAGTCAATTTTTAAGCGCTGGCGGTGATAAACAAACATTAATGGTGCCGGAACAAGAAAAGCTGGCGATTTTAAAACAGTTATTGTCTTATGATTCGGTAAAGGATATTCAGGTTGAGCCGGCTAATCTGGAACAACTATATCAACACTATCTCGCCCAACCATTACCCTTGTTTGGCGGTAAAAAATCTGGAAGTAAAAATTCAGGAGCTAAAAAATCATGATGCAGATATTAACCGTTGCCAATAAAGAATTTCAGGATGGTTTGAGAAACCGCTGGCTAGTGTCTATCACCCTGATATTTACCGTACTCTCGCTAGGGTTAACCTACTTTGGCGCCGCAGCTTCTGGCAGCATAGGGATAACATCACTATCGACGACGATAGCTAGCCTGGCAAGCTTGGCGGTATTTCTGATCCCATTGATCGCCCTGTTGTTAAGTTATGACAGCTTTGTTGGTGAGCAAGAAAGTGGCACCTTATTGTTGTTGTTAACTTACCCATTAAGTAAGTCGCAACTGCTGTTAGGTAAGTTTTTCGGCCAGGGTGCCATTATCGCCCTGGCAATATTTTTAGGCTTTGGCAGCTCAGCCTTGTTGTTGTATTTTCAAATGGACAGTAGTCAGGTTATTGCCAGCTTTGCACTGTTTATCTTTAGTGCGGTGTTGCTCGGCTTAAGCTTTACTGCCATTGCCTATTTGATCAGTTTATCGGTAAGTGAAAAGTCAAAAGCCGCAGGCTTTGCCTTGATCACCTGGTTTTTCTTTGCGCTTGCCTTTGATCTAGCCCTATTAGCACTATTGGTAGGCATTGATAGCGATCTTGGCCAACAAGGCTTAACTCAGCTGATGATGTTAAACCCTGCCGATATTTTCCGCTTAGTAAACCTGTCAGGATTGGACAGTAGTGATGTCAATGGTGCAATCGCGATTGCGATTAACGCCAGCATGTCACAATCTCAGTTAATTCTTTCCTTACTCGCTTGGGTAGCAATCCCGCTAAGCCTTGCCATTTTCATTCTCAAAAAGAAGACCTTGTAATGAACAAACTCGTTAAACTGTTGTTACCATTAATTTCGCTGACACTGCTGATTGCTTGTTCAGAGCAACAGCAACAACAACAACAAGTAGTGCTGCAAGCACAAGCCATAGAAAGCTCCGATGAATGTCATTTGTGTGGCATGTTGATCAGTAATTTTTCCGGACCAAAAGGTGAATTATACCGTAAGGACAGAGGTGAAACAGTTCACAAATTTTGCTCCACCAGAGATATGTTCAGCTTTTATTTAGACCCGGAAAATAAACGTAACGTCACCTCAATCTATGTGCATGACATGAGTAAAATGCCTTGGGATGAGCCCAATGATGGTTATTTTGTCGATGCCAGAGTTGCCTGGTTTGTGGTAGGTTCAAGCAAAACTGGGGCGATGGGCAAAACCTTAGCCAGTTTTAGTAAAGAGGGTGATGCAAAAGCCTTTTCTAGAGAATTCGGTGGTGATGTGCTGGCGTTTGATAACGTGGATATGTCGACACTAATGTAAGCTGATAATGTAAACCGATAATCGAATAAGGCTTGCGCAATAGCTCAAGCCTTAGTCCTTAGTCCTTAGTCCTGATTATAATAACGTCTCTGAAAAAATATTAACTTAGCGCTTTTGCTACTAGTGCATTCGCATCCTCAGATAACGATAAGCCTAACGCTGCCTGATGTCCTTGCTCAGACATTTTCGCCCAGGTTTTTTGCAATACTGAAATGAGCTTTTCTTCGCTGTGCTTGGCAATAAAATCATCAAAATAATGTTCTAAAAACACCAAACAGATAACATCCTCTAACGTTTGTGTTTGTGGATTTCTTTTTAATTGTTTTTTCAACACTAAAAATTCCACTTGCTCAATGATCTCGGCCTTACAACCAACAGAGGTTAGTATTGTTGTCGCTTTTTTAGCATGAAATTTTTTCAATTCCTGACGCCATAATAGATAGCCCTGACGATTCATTTCATATTCACTGCGTGGATGTTCCCAGCGGCAAATATGTTGACAGCGAGCAGCTATCTGTAATGCTTGTTCAGCCTCAGGCGCAAAGCTGGCCAAGGTTTCGCTCATCCGCATCGAATATAGCACTTCTTTCGAGTATTCATTGCCTTGCCAAGTTTCTTTATTTGGATCTTCGGCATTGGCTTGATCAATTAATTGGATGGCTTGATTAAATGTATCTGTGTCCATGGGAGAAAATTTTACCTTATGGTGACAATTAGTGCACAGTAGCGAATTCGCTACTAACTTTCAATATAGAATGTATTTAGAAATAAACAAAAAACTCGCCGAAGCGAGTTTTATGTAGATTTCAGAGCAATATTTTTGCGCAGGATAAAGCGTTTAGTACAAGGCGATTTATTGCGACGTTTAGTGTTTCTTAAACGAGCAACAAAGCAGCGCCATAATTAACGCTTTAGTCTACTCCTCCGCGGCCATGCAAATAGATAAGTAAAGGCGCAGATGATTCTGAAGATACTTGATTGGTTGCCAACCAATACTTAGCATTTATCGCACTGTTATTAGATAGTCTGGTGTGCTCTTTAATTGATAACTGAAATTCATCACTATGAGAAATAAAACTAAGTAAGGTAAGTAAAATTATCGAAAGTCTCATTGAATTTCCTTAAATATTTTTTTGTTTAGATATAGCGAGATAAAAAGATAAATCGTTTAACCGGCTGTATTTTGAGAAAAGTGACTTAGACAACCAAACCATAATATCCTTATCAAAAACGGTCGATTTCCTAGAAATCGAACTACTACTATTTTACCAAAACATAATCTGAGATAGGCAACCTATAAGTATGGTTTTCCAGCCAAACGGGTGTATTACCGAGGCGTTTAGTGTTTCGAGTTAAATTAAAGTCAGCAAACACCCAGTAATAGCCTTTTTTATCTACTTTAAATGTTGTTTGCTTAATGTCTTGTTGTAAAAGTGACGCTTTAGCAGAATTGTTTGTCGGTGAATAAAACAGGTTGTACCCTCTAGCCTGAGATATTGTAGACCAGCTAAGTTTATTACCCGTAACTTTTAACGCTATTGGATAATACTTTTCAAAACGCCACTGTGCTAATGTTTCAAAGGCATACTGTTTAGCAAGTTCGGTGTATGCAGGGTCAAGAATTAAGTTATTTAGCTCATCAGGAGCTGATTCTATATCATAGAGCTGATGAATAATTCCATGGGTATAAACGAACTTATATTTTCCTTTGCGCATCATACGTGATGGTAGGAAGTCGGCATCTGAAAATGCTTCGTACCCCCCTTGACGATACTCAGTAAACACGGCTCTATCTATAATCACTTTATCTGTTTTGATGGTATCAACTAAAGAGATACCTTGTACTTCATCACTAACATTAGCGCCTACTCATTCAGCCAATGTTGGCATAATATCAATAAGAGAAACCAAAGAATCATTTACCTGACCTTTAGGTAACTCTTTAGGATAAGAGACAATAAAAGGAATATAATCGCTGCGTCATACATATTGTGTTTACCACGCAAACCATGTTCAAACATATGCTCACCGTGATCTGTGCTGTAAACTATAATGGTATTTTCATATTGACCGTTTTGTTTTAACGCCTTAATTAAGCGACCAAACATTTCATCCATTTCGGTAATACAAGCTGCATAGGCAGCCATAATGCGTTTCGCCTTATCCTTATCTTTTTTAGGGGTTGCATTGTGAACCCAATTTTGAATCCAAGGATAACGACCTTTTTCATACCAATCATTGACGGTGTCAGGTAATTCAAAATCATCAACATCGTACATGTCATAATATTTTTGTAATGTTGTTAACGGTAAATGCGGCTTTTCAAAACCTACATGTAAAAAGAAGTTTTGTTTGTCTTTGCCATGCCTGTTAATAAAATCTACTGCAGTATTGGCTACCAGCATATCAAAATTGTCTTCATCAACTTTAACCAATGACGGTTTAAGGTGGCGTTTAAATCTTGTGAACCACCAAATTTTTTATAAGGGCCAGTTTGTTTATAGCGATTGTAGGTGTCGCTACCGACAACATCTTCATAATGCTTACCAGGGAAGTGACTGTAATAACGTAGTGAGGTTTCATCAAAGCCCATGTCATTACCTTTAGGGTATTTATCATCCACCTCAGTTTGTAGTTCACCATGCACATGCATTTTCCCTGGTGCTGCGGTGATATACCCTTTTGACTTAAACATTTGTGCTAAGCTCATAATATGCTCGTGATAGCCAGTTTCGCGATATTCTCCTGAGCCTACTTTTATTTCTTTACCATTTTCACTTAATTTTGGTGCCTTATGATAAACCGCACCATTGGCATAGGGGTATATTCCCGTTTGCATTGCTGCTCTTGCTGGCGCACAAACCGGCGCTGGTGTATAAGCATGGGTAAATAAGGTACCGTCTTTAGCCAAAGCATCTAGCGTTGGCGTTTTAATAATTTTGTGACCATACACACCTGACGCAGACTTTTTATGTTGATCTGACATCACCACTAACACATTGACGTTATTGTATGATTTAGCGGTTGAAGTGAAGTCAAAGTCAGGTTTAATTTTGGCTGATTTATAGCCAAGTTCATTATTAAAAGGTTTATCAATACTCGGGCCTGAAACAGGTTTGTTCTTTTTTCCTTTTTTAGCAGGTGCTTTGGGAGCACCCGTCGTACCAATAGACTTACCAACAACCTTGGTTTGACTTACTGCTGTTTGTTTTTCTAGTTTTACTTTATTTTTTTGACTTTGCTTGTATGAAAGATTTTTCAGCACTTTAATGGCTTGTTGCTTAAATGCTTTATCAGAAGGAGCTATCCCCGTTTTCTTATACGATTGAGCAACAAAATATCTCATTTTGTGTGTATACACTTTAAGCAAATAAAATAATAAACGCTTGTCATCAGATTCATCAATTAAAGACATTTCTTTAGATACGCCATCATCACTATATTCATTGTTATACATTTGCCAGATCAGTGCAAAAGGTAAATCTAACTCAATAGCAACCTGCATAACATGCTTACTTTTTATGTACTGTGACTTAACAGTTTCAGGTTTATTTTTATTCGCTTGATAACCATATTCACCTAAAAAGACTCTACGTTTAAATGGGATGCCAGCTTTGGGTTTTAACTGCCCTTCTAAGTAATTCATGGCCTTAGTAAGCGGTTTACGAATAGCATCTATATTTGTTTTTTTTGAATCTTTGATCGATTCATAGGCTGAATAAGACACTAGATCGACATTGGTATTTGGCAATACGCTATGTGCAACACTTTTCTTACCATCCATCGCTTTATTAACAAGATTAACTTCTAAGTAATGATAAAGTTCAACGTCCTGGTGTTTAACATTTTTCTTAGCATCATCAATAGCTTTTTGGCGAATATTGAGCCAATCGGTCATGCCTTGAATGGCTTTGTCGACGGCGTTGAATTTCTATCCATCTTTTTATGAATTAACCAGTCACCTTCCCAATTTCCCAGCATGAAGACTTTACCTGTACCAGAATATTTAGTTAAAAAATACCCAGCTAAGTCATACATTTCTTTATAGTAATCATCTGCTTCTTTTTTAGTGATACCATCACGCCATTTTCCTTCGGTGTATGAATGTATCCAAGCTTGGTAATATTTGAAGTTCATATCAAAAACGTGTTTAAGTGCTGGCGTGGATCTCAGCATTGCTAAGGCTGACTTAGCTTTTAAGGCTTTTTTCTCAAAACCATAGCTTTTAGCGGTGCCTTTACCTAAACATATTTTTAATAGATTAGACCCTAGACTTTTAACTTGCCTGGCTTGCTCAACCAATAAATTGTCTTTGCTAAATTGATAATGGCCACCAATCGCTTGTGTGCTTAGCTGATAATTATATTCAGCGACTTTTTGATTTATTTTTTGCTGCGTTAATTTACTTGGTTCGGCATTTACAAGAGAAGTTAAAGTTAATAAAGCTAAAGCCACCAAGCAAGATTGAAATTTTATTGCTTTAAAAAAAGGTATTAAGTGTTTCATTGTTGTTCCTGTCAGTAGGCTACACATAGCGACGACTCAAGGCTAAAAGTAATAAGCGGAATTCAATTTAAGACAGATTAGAGCGAGCCAGAAGATAATTGATTGAATCAAATGAATCTATAGTATTGATTGAAGCCCTGATCCCATAAAACTTATCTTCAGCACTTAGTTTTTTCTTCTATTAAGGTTAAGGCTCAACTTGATATAAACCAGTGTTTGCCCTAGTTGAACCTGCGATGTTTGAGCCACGTTTCCACTTATACTGTTTTGCTCTTTGTTTCGCTTGCTGATGCTGTTTATTCATAAAGACTTGCAGTGCTTTTTTATCGCCTCGCAGATCAAAAGCTTCCAACAGATAATCCCCAGTTCTAACCATTTGCTTACGCATTTCATTCTGTAATTGCGCCTTTACATCAACATATTTTGCATCATCAATTAAATTCACCAAACAGTGAGGGTCAATCATTAGGTTGCATAACTCTTCCGTAGCGCGATATTTATAATGATCCACTCTTGCCTTAATTACTGGGTTTTTGTTGGCTTCTTTTAGCATTTCCCGAACGTCAGATGATTCATTGCCGCACTTTTGATTTCGTGCTTACCGTCAGACCAGGTATTAAATACATAATTCCATTCCGCTGATATTACCCCTCGCATAGGAACCGGATAGCCGTGAGCACTTTCATCAAAACTACCGGAAGCGTACTGCTTAGTATTTGTTGGCTTTTTATTACTTTGCTTAAGTAGCGCTTTACCAAAATACTTTTGTTGTGTAGGCAAATTAACCCCAGCAACATCGGGTATAGTCGGCATTAAATCGATCACAGAAACGATATTTTGGTTCACACTACCAGACGGAATTTTTCCACTTCATGATCATAGGAGTTCGTAAGCCATTATCATAAACAGAGGATTTGGCAAAAGGAAATGGCATACCGTGATCGGATAGAAAAATAACCAAAGTATCTTGCTCTAAACCACTATTGCGCAAAGCAGCCATAACTTCTCCTACTGTGTCATCGGCTCTTTTGACCGAGTTAAAGTAGTTACGGATATCTCTTTTTACTGCCTGAAGCTCAGGTAAAATGAGGGAATAGTTACTTCGCTCTCTGCGATGATTCTACTGGGAGCATGAACATCAGCCCCTTTATTAGTTGCTTTAGGATCGTTAAAATTCGGTTTATGGGGATCAGCTATATTAACTACCAGATAGAAGGGTTGCTTATTTTGTTTAACCTGAGAGAAGAAGTCTGCACTTTTTTCACCGAACCCCTTAGCAGAATATTTAGCGACTTTATTAAAGCCAGATCTGAAATCCCAATACTTATTGGTATCTGGTGAAGGATTCGTGTCTGTAGACTTATTAATTACGCCCGTAAAAAAGCCATTAGCCTTTAGCTCGGTGGCTATTGTGGGCGTTTTGTCATCATTTATATAAAAGAAACCTCTGGCTCCAGATTGCTGAGGATACAAACCTGTCTGGATAGCCACCCGAGAAGGTGCGCAGTTTGAAGCTGCCACATAGGCTCTTTTATACTTAGTCCCTTCGCTAGCTATTCGATCAATATGAGGCGTGATATCCTTAATATTATTACCAAAAGCCCCCACAGAATCCCAGTTCATATCATCAACCGTGACTAACAAAATGTTAGTCGGCTTATCGGCAGCATTTACCCCTATAAAAGATTGAAATACCATGATTAAAGATTTCAACATAACCCATACCCACAATTCAAATAATACAACAAAATAAGCGACGAAATTTATTTGCAAACTTTATAATTTAAGCTACTTTTCACTACAACAAGGTAGTAGTGTGGAAAATAATAACAAGTAAAGCATCAAGCTGGTATAGATATTTCGGTGAACAATATGAAAAAATCAGCGTCTCTAATTATTTTTGCCCCTCAAGGAGAACATTATGAGCATAACGAATATCAATTCAACGTCCCTGAAAATATTACATCAAGTAGATTTACAACAAATTGTTGCTATGTATGAATTAGTTCCCGGTGCTTTGTTTTGGATAAAAGATGTTAATGGCAAGCTATTACACTGTAATCAGTGTTTTATTGAACATGTTGGCATGAAAACACTTCCGCAAGTCGTTGGCTTAGGTGACTATGATTTTTCTCCTCCGCATATTGCAAAGCAGTTTGCTGTTGACGATAAAAAAGTATTAGTCGGAGAAGAAGTATCAAGTCGTCTTGAGCTGAACGTAACGAAAGGTGGCTCTATGGCCTGGTTTACCACCTCTAAACGTCCACTCTATAGTAAAGATGGGAGTATCATCGGCACTTACGGCATTTCTCAACATATTGAGCAAACGAATGTAGAGCCTGCCGGTTTAAGCTTATTACAAAAACCTGTGGATTATATAAGGGACAACTATGCCAACGAGTTCAGTATCAAACAACTCGCAGAACATAGTCATCTATCGGTAAGCGCACTAGAAAGGCGTTTTAAAAAATATCTGGCTAAAACCCCATTACAATTTATAAATGAAGTCAGGCTTGAACAAGCGCGCCGTATGTTAATTGAAACCTCTGAACCTATTTCTAGAGTAGCCAGTCACTGTGGCTTTTCAGAGCATAGCTATTTCAGTCGTCAATTTGTAAAATTTTTTAAAGTATTACCGTCAGATTTCAGAAAGAAGGCACAAAACAGAGCGAAAACCTCATAAAAATTTACGTATGAGCTTTACGATATAGACATAAGAAAAATTATTTAGCTGCTTCTGTTGCGCTATAACCTTGCTGTGTGACAAGAGCTACAACTTCCTCTCTAAATTAATTTGTATATTACATACAAACAATACATGACTCCATACCTCAGTAGTAAGTCGCTCCCTATTCGAGATATAACCAAATTTTTTAGCTATGATAAGAAACAAAAAACAATTTCTGTGAGGCCGTTCATCGTGCCATTCATAGGCTGTCAAATGACTTTATTTAAGGTTGCTGATTGTACATACGGTCATTAGATTATTTTCACAATATACTATGAATATAATCTATTTTTATCCTGAACAGATACTATTTCACAATATATTGTGAGGGCATTGTTTTTTGTGTAGAATTTAACTATGATTCACAAAATACTATGAATTTAATGGAAGATATAATGCAAGTCACAATTAAGTCCATCGACCAATGGGGTAAAATCGCAGCCGCAGTGAGAAAAAGCCAAGACTTAGATCAAAAAAGCGCCGGAGAATTTTCTGGCAGCAGCATCAATACAATTGGCAGCTTTGAAAAAGGCTCTGGCTCAATGTCAGTTGCCCGCGTATTCGCCTTAATGGAAGCACTTGGGTTAGAGGTAAAAATTGATATCGTCTTACCTGAAAGTAACGATGGAGCAAAACGAAAATTGATTTCTCAAATTCAGCAATTAGTATCGAATTATGAGTGATATGCATGCCGCCAGAAAACTACAGGTTTATGTAGGCAAGCAGTTAATGGGACAGTTGCGAGATACTAATGGGTTTTGGTCTTTCAAATACGACGAAGCTTGGTTAGCATCGCCAAATAGGTTTGCGATATGCCCAGACATCCCATTAAAAGAAGGTGAGCATCTTGATTCTGGCACAAGGCGCCCAGTTCAGCGATTTTTCGACAACCTATTACCAGAAGAAAACGCACGACTATTACTGGCCAAAGACGCGGATGTAGATCATGAAGACTCTTTTGCTCTACTTACCGAATCAGGCATAGAATCAGCCGGCGCGTTAACGTTATTAGAAGAGTTGGTTGAATTTCCTGCTAGCGATGCAACGCCTCTACCATACGAGCAGTTATGGGATAAAATAAAAAACTTACCGAGAGCCCCCCTTAATAGCCGTCAAGGCAGCCGAATGTCGTTGGCTGGCGCCCAACACAAGATGCTTATAATCAAACAAGGTGATGACTTGTTTGAAGGTAATGAGGGTACGCCTTCGACGCACATTTTAAAACCGGATCATTCCGAACCGGATCGCTATTGGCAAACTACCCGTAACGAATGGTTTATGATGAAATTGGCGTATCAATTAGGTATAGATGTGCCTGATGTAGACGTTATCTACACCCCAGAGCCTGCTTACATTGTCGAGCGATTTGATAGAATTGGAGACTATCCCGAGCAAGAGCGAAAACACATTGTAGATGCATGCCAATTATTGGGGTATGGCAGGGGCTCTAAATATAGGGCGTCAACAGTAGAAACTTATCAAAAGCTACTTAAAGAAGTAAGACCGCCAGCGATCACGTCACTAAAGTTATTTCAATGGGTCCTGTTTAACCTGCTTATTGGTAATGGAGATGCGCACTTAAAGAACATCAGTTTTTTTTATGTGAAAGGCTTCGCTCAATTAACACCATTTTATGACTTGCTAAGTACCATTATCTACGTACCCGAAGGAACTGATCCTTTAAATGAAAAAGTATCTGTACCAATTAACGGCAAGGAACGATTTAGTGACGTCACACGAGAAGATGTTTTAGCTTTTTCTCAGACATTAGGCATCCCTATCTCGTTAGCCTCAAAACAGTTGCATCGTATAGCTAGCAGCATTAATGATGAATTTAGTAACCTTTACCAGCAAGTTGAACTACTACCTCCTAGTCCAGCGCGACCTGGTGAATTAAGGATGCTAAGGCAAGTTCAATATTTAGTTGTCAAAGAGATGGTAATGCGCCTGCTCTAATGTACTAATTTTAGAATTTTCGCTATGACGAAAAAAGACTACTTGCATTGTCGGTAACTGAGTTATTAGTCGCTTTAATGCAAAACAGGAATACTTTGCAGTATTCCTGTTGGTTATTATCCGTTTCTTAAGTTCCCCAGATTATTTTTTGAATAACTACTCTAAGGCGCAATGTGCCCCAGAGCGCCATAGAAGTATGAAATCAAATTAAAGTTGTTATTAAAAATAATAAATAAAAAAGCCTGAATATTGCTATTCAGGCTTTCGTTTAAATGTTCAGAGTTAGTAAATTTAGAGTTTAAACTCTATTTTTACATCATACCGCCCATGCCACCCATACCGCCCATGCCGCCCATATCAGGCATTGCCGGAGCTGCTGCATCTTGAGGTGCTTCCGTGATCATAACTTCAGTAGTAAGCATTAAACCGGCAACAGAAGCTGCAAATTGTAATGCACTGCGAGTTACTTTCGTTGGATCTAAGATACCCATTTCTAACATATCACCGTAAACGCTGGTGCCAGCATTGTAACCGTAGTTACCTTTACCGTTACGTACTTCGTTTAATACGACTGACGATTCATCACCACAGTTAGCAACGATTTGACGAAGTGGCGCTTCCATCGCACGAATTGCTACGTTGATACCGTGTGTTTGGTCTTCGTTATTACCTTCAAGGTTTTTGATTGCTTCCGCAACGCGGACCAAGGCAACACCACCACCAGCAACAACACCTTCTTCAACGGCAGCACGTGTTGCATGTAAGGCATCTTCCACACGAGCTTTCTTCTCTTTCATTTCAATTTCTGTTGCTGCGCCAACTTTGATCACCGCAACACCGCCAGCAAGTTTGGCTAAACGCTCTTGTAATTTTTCTTTGTCGTAATCTGAAGATGAATCTTCGATTTGGCCACGAATTTGTGCTACACGACCAGAAATTTCGGCTTCTTCACCAATACCATCGATGATAGTGGTATTGTCTTTAGAAATAACGATACGTTTAGCCTGACCTAAATCTTCAAGCGTAGCTTTTTCAAGTTCCAAACCGATTTCTTCAGAAATAACCGTACCGGCGGTTAATGTCGCAATATCTTGTAACATCGCTTTACGACGGTCACCAAAACCAGGGGCTTTCACGGCAGCAACTTTAACAATGCCGCGCATGTTGTTCACTACAAGTGTTGCAAGGGCTTCGCCTTCAACATCTTCAGCAATAATTAACAGTGGACGGCTTGCTTTGGCAACGCCTTCAAGTGTGGTTAATAGCTCGCGAATGTTTGATATTTTTTTATCAACAAGAAGAATGAATGGGTTTTCTAGTTCAACACTACCGTTTTCCTGGTTGTTGATGAAATAAGGCGATAAGTAACCGCGGTCAAACTGCATACCTTCAACAACGTCCAGCTCATCGTGCAGCGCTTGACCTTCTTCAACAGTGATCACACCTTCAGTGCCTACTTTTTCCATTGCTGTGGCAATAATTTGGCCAACCGTGGTGTCTGAGTTCGCGGAGATAGTACCGACTTGCTCAATCGCTTTGTTGTCAGTACACTTTTGCGATAAGTTTTTAAGCTCTTCAACCGCAGCAATAACCGCCTGGTCGATACCACGCTTAAGATCCATTGGATTCATACCGGCAGCGATAGATTTTAAGCCTTCGTTAACGATAGCTTGTGCTAAAACGGTTGCCGTAGTAGTGCCGTCACCGGCTTCATCATTGGCTTTAGAAGCAACTTCTTTCACCATTTGTGCGCCCATGTTTTCAAAGTTATCGGCTAATTCGATCTCTTTTGCCACAGTCACACCATCTTTGGTGATAATTGGACCACCAAAACTTTTGTCTAATACTACGTTACGGCCTTTTGGCCCAAGCGTTACTTTTACTGCGTCGGCTAAGATATTTACGCCTCTAAGCATTTTTGTGCGCGCGTCATTACCAAATAATACGTCTTTAGCTGCCATTATTTTTTCCTTAATTTTTTATTCATCAGGCAAAAGCCTAATCTACAATAATTTTTTTAATTACCACGAAGTGGTCTAAATAGAGATGCGAAGCAGATCTATTCAACAATCGCCAAAATATCGGCTTCACTTAAAATAAGCACTTCATCGCCGTCAATTTTTTCAGTTTTGGCACCATAGCCTTCGGTGAAAATAACCTGATCGCCAACTTTTACATCTAAAGGACGAACTTCACCCGATTCTAAAATGCGGCCATTACCGACAGCAACAACTTCACCGCGAGTAGATTTTTCAGCCGCACTGCCTGTTAATACGATACCGCCAGCAGATTTTGACTCTGCTTCTTTCCGTTTGATAATCACACGATCGTGTAAAGGACGAATGCTCATTTATATCTCCTGATATGAATTTTTTAATTAGTGAAAATTTTTAAACAATTTATTGTTAGTAAACAGATGGGGATTATTTTTTTACTCTCAAGTGATAACGCGAAAAATAACTAAAAAAATAGCGCTATTTAAGTAAATGGCGCTATTAAGACTTCATTATGTCGTTATTTAACAAAATTAGTCTTTGCGCTCAAACTCACCGTCTATGGTTTTACCGGATTTTTCACTATCTATATGTCGATTTTCAAATCCTTGATCTGAGTTTATATCCTCTGAAAATTGAGATTGTGCACCAGATTGATGTTGATCAAATTGGCCATGAAAAAAACTTGTATGATTGGTTTTAGAAGCCGTTAAATGTTTTTGCACCGCTTTTACAATAGCAGCTCGCGATACTGGCCACAACAATAACAGACCAAAGCCATCGGTAATAAAACCGGGAGTTAATAATAGCACCCCAGCGACCAGCAATAGTAAAGCAGCAATGATTTCATCAGAAGGCATTTGCCCTTGTGCTAATTTATATTGAACCGACTGGTAAGTCGCCAAGCCTTGTTGACGCACCATAGCTGCACCAACCCAAGCGGTTAAAATAACAATTACAATGGTTGGTAACACGCCGATAAGGCCACCAACATTCATCAACACCATAATCTCGATAATGGGCATGACAATAAACAGTAATAATAAAACTTTAAACATAAAGGTCCAAAATATTGTAGTGATGAAACTTATATTGGGGTGATCGGGTCTATTTCAAGCGAAGTCGTACTTATGCGGATTGATATAACTGCTGCGGTTAATTTTAAGATAGACTATTAACTTGCTTAGCTAAAATAACGATGTTGGGAGACAGCAGTTAGGCTAATAATAGAGAGTGTATATGTTTCAAATTGTATTATGTAATTGCCCAGACAGTGAGGTGGCAGAAGCTATTGCCGAAAAATTAATTACGGACCAACTGGCTGCCTGTGTTAATATTTTGCCGAAAATAAAATCTTTTTACCGTTGGCAAGGAAAGCAAGAGTGCGACGAAGAGATAATGTTGTTGATCAAATCAAAGCAACAATTATTTCCACAACTTGAACAGACGATAATCGCACTGCACCCCTATGATGTAGTAGAAATCATTGCATTGACCATCCAGCAAGGCAATGAGCTGTATTTAAACTGGATACATGACACAGTGAAAAAATAAACATGCGCTCAATATTTGCTTTATTGCTACTTACCGTTTCTATATTGACCGGTACTGCTACCGCTCAAAATTCTATTTTTGATACTTCACTTGATTCATTATTCAGCAATGACCAAGAATTTTTACCGGTAGAGCAAGCCTTTCAATTCGACTTTAATCAGCAGCAAGACAAGTTAGAAATTTACTTTGCCATTGCTGATGGTTACTACCTATATAAAGGTAAATTTAAATTTAAAGCCGCAGATGCCGAGTTCACTTTACCGCTATTGCCGCAAGGCGAAGATCATGAAGATGAATATTTTGGCGTTCAGCAGGTTTACTACAAACAAGTTAAATTTACTGTTCCTTTGAATAATGTTGGCCCTAACGGTGAGTTAACGATCACTTACCAAGGTTGTGCGGATAAAGGCTTGTGTTACCCGCCAACGAAAAACACCGTACCGTTAAGTGGCTTTGTTAATGCAAATGAAAAATCAAAAGAAATACCAACTAACCCAAGCGCTAACGCTATTTTAAATGCCATTGGCGCAGGATATGTTGATGTCTCGAAAAACAACACAAGCGCAGGACAAATTAACGATGACGAAACCATTAGCCAGCAAGATGAATTGGCATCAATGCTCGCCGGAAATAGTTTACTATTCACCTTAGTCAGCTTTTTCGGTCTAGGACTATTACTTTCCTTTACCCCTTGTGTTTTCCCTATGTATCCTATTTTAACGGGCATTATTGTTGGTCGGGGAAAACACTTAACCACCCGTAAAGCGTTTACTTTATCAATGGCTTACGTGCAAGGTATGGCAATTACTTATACTGCTTTAGGCATAGCTGTTGCCCTAGCGGGTGCACAGTTTCAAGCCGCATTTCAGCACCCTGCCATTTTAATTGGTTTAAGCATATTGTTCGTGTTGTTAGCACTGTCGATGTTTGGCGTGTTCAATTTAGCATTACCCACAAGTTGGCAAAACAAGTTGAACAATATAAGCAGAAGTCAAAAAGGCGGCTCGCTGGTTTCGGTCTTTGTTATGGGCGCCATTTCTGGTTTAGTTGCCTCGCCTTGCACCACTGCGCCACTCACTGGCGCATTGATTTATATCGCACAAACAGGGGATGTAGTCATTGGTGCTTCGGCTTTATACGTTCTGAGTTTAGGCATGGGGTTACCGTTATTAGTATTGGGCAGCTCAGGCGGTAAATTGTTACCGAAAGCGGGCAATTGGATGACGGTAATCAAGAATGTTTTCGGCTTCTTATTATTGGCCGTGCCAGTATTCCTGCTAGAGCGTTTCTTACCTGAAATGGTATCTAACCTATTGTGGGCGTTTTTGTTGTTAATTACCGCCACCTATTTTTACGTAGTAAACAATGATAATCGTAAATCGCCAGCCAGTATCGGGTATGGCCTTCGAGCTTTAATAATATTTGTTATGCTATTCTTTGGCGCAAACTTAGCTTATAACACTTTATTTAATGTCGGTGTTGCACAACAGCAAACTCACAAAGAATTTATCCATGTGGCAAGTTTAGACCAATTAACTGTCGAGGTTGCCAAGGCGAATAGCAAGGGCCAATCGGTAATGGTCGACTTATATGCGGATTGGTGTATTGCCTGTAAAGAGTTTGAAAAATACACCTTTCCCAAGCCAGAAGTGCAGCAAGCTTTGCATAACACTGTGCTGATACAAATCGATTTAACCGAAACCGGAGAGCCGCAAAGTATTGAGTTAATGACATCTTTTGATGTGTTCGGTTTGCCTTCAATTTTATTTTTTGATGTTCATGGCAACGAATTAAGCCAGCAACGAGTCACAGGTTTTATGGGCGCAGAGGAGTTTGCTAACCATATCAATAAAATATTTAATTAAATTATCATTCAAACGCTCCAGCCAAACAAAGGGGCTTTCGCCCCTTTTTGCAATTTTTATCTCTCAATATTCCTTTTCAGAATCATAACACCACTGATTAGACCAATATTTTGCTGCTAATTGCTGCGAAAATGTCTATAATGTGCAGAGATTTGAAAAAACGTACATTTTCAACGTATAAACTAAGTAGCAGATATGCTTTAATACGTTAAATAGTTCAAAAACAATAATTTCACTGGATTTAGCTGCAGATGACTACAAAGTTTAATGTTTTACTGTTAAATGGCCCAAATTTAAATATGCTGGGCAAACGTGAACCGGAAATCTATGGCTCACAAACTTTAGCAGAAATTGTTGCTAATTTAGAAATACAGGCTAAATCTTTAGATATCAATTTAATGCATCTGCAGAGTAATGCGGAGCATGAATTAATCGACGCCATTCACCAGGCACACCAAAAGGTAGATTTTATAATCATCAATCCTGCGGCATTTACTCATACCAGCGTAGCTCTTCGAGATGCGTTCTCGGCAGTAAATATCCCGTTCATTGAAGTTCATCTGTCTAATGTGCACAAACGTGAAGCGTTTCGTCATCATTCTTACCTTTCAGATATCGCTGAAGGGGTTGTTTGTGGTTTGGGTGCGAAGGGGTACGAATATGCCCTTGATGCGGCTCATCACACACTAAACAAATTAAACTAAATTAAATTAAATTAAGTTAAGTTAAGTAAAATAAACATTACTAAGGTGTACTAATGGATATTCGTAAAATCAAAAAATTAATCGAACTTGTTGAAGAGTCCGGAATCAATGAATTAGAGATCTCTGAAGGTGAAGAGTCTGTTCGCATCTGCCGTGGTGCTCCTGTTGCAATGGCAGCTCCTGTTGCAATGGCAGCTCCTGTTGCTGCAGCTCCTGTTGCAATGGCAGCTCCTGTTGCTGCTGCAGCCCCTGCAAGTGCCGAACTAACGGGTCATATTGTTCGTTCACCTATGGTTGGTACTTTCTACGCTTCAGCATCGCCTGATGCTCCAGCTTTCGCAGCGGTAGGTCAACACGTAAATGCTGGCGATACTTTATGTATTGTTGAAGCGATGAAAATGATGAACCAAATTGAAGCTGACAAGTCTGGTGTTATTAAACAAATTCTTGCTGAAAATGAAGACACAATTGAATTTGACCAACCGCTTTTCGTAATCGAATAAGCATAACGTAAGGTTAATTCCATGTTAAAGAAAGTACTTATCGCCAACAGAGGCGAAATTGCATTACGTATTTTACGTGCATGTAAAGAGCTAGGCATTAAAACCGTAGCTGTACACTCTACTGCTGATAAAAACCTTAAACACGTTTTATTGGCAGACGAGACTATATGTATTGGTAAACCATCAGCTCTGGACAGTTACTTAAACATCCCTCGTTTAATTACCGCCGCCGAAGTCACTGATGCCGATGCTATTCATCCTGGGTACGGGTTTTTAGCGGAAAACGCAGATTTTGCCGAGCAGGTTGAACAATCAGGTTTTGCCTTTATTGGTCCTGTAGCGGACAGCATTCGCTTAATGGGCGATAAAGTTTCAGCGATTAAAGCAATGAAAGCCGCCGGAGTTCCTTGTGTTCCAGGATCTGATGGTCCGCTTACCGACGATGAAGCGGCAAGTATCGCTCACGGTCGCCGCATAGGTTACCCGGTGATCATCAAAGCCTCTGGTGGTGGTGGTGGTCGCGGTATGCGTGTGGTACGTAGCGAAGCGGACTTAATTGAATCGATTCAGTTAACCAAAACTGAAGCGAGAAACACGTTCAACAACGATATGGTTTACATGGAGAAATTCCTGGAAAACCCTCGTCACGTTGAAATTCAAATTCTTGCCGATGGCCAAGGCAATGCAATTCACCTTGCCGAACGTGACTGTTCGATGCAACGTCGTCACCAAAAAGTTGTGGAAGAGGCGCCTGCGCCTGGTATTACCCCTGAAATTCGTGCTGAAATTGGTGCTCGTTGTTGTAACGCTTGTAAAGAAATTAACTACCGCGGTGCCGGTACCTTCGAATTCTTATTTGAAAATGGCGAGTTCTATTTCATTGAAATGAACACCCGTATTCAGGTAGAGCATCCGGTTTCCGAAATGATCACTGGGGTTGATTTGATCAAAGAGCAACTCCGTATTGCTTCAGGTCAAAAATTAACCATCAAACAGGAAGATATTCAAGTAAAGGGGCATGCCATAGAGTGTCGTATCAATGCTGAAGATCCCCGTACTTTTATCCCTTCTCCGGGTAAAATCACTCGTTTCCACCCTCCTGGGGGCATGGGCGTACGCTGGGATTCTCACATTTACACTGATTACTCAGTACCGCCTCATTACGATTCGATGATTGGCAAACTGATCACTTACGGTGAAACTCGTGATGTAGCGATTGCTCGTATGAAAAACGCTCTGGATGAATTAGTAATCGATGGTATTAAAACCAATATCGCCTTGCAAGAGGACATCATGTCTGATGTTGGTTTTGCCCGTGGTGGTGCTAATATTCACTACCTAGAGAAAAAACTCGCCGATATTGAGTAATAGATACTAGGTACTAGATACTAGGTACTAGGTACAAGGTACAAGGTACAAGGTACAAGGTACAAGGTACAAGGTACATTATCAGTATAATTTTTAAGCCCTGCAACTGCAGGGTTTTTTAATTCAGGGATGAATTAACTTAGAATTTCCAGGGATGGTATAAATTCTGTTATTGGTTAAAGAATAGGTTTTTACTTCAATCGCCATTCAGGTAAAATAACGACAATCGAAATATTAACTGTGCAAAATTAACATGACTGAATTACTAGAAAAACCTTACCCTCCAGCCGATGATGATTGTTGTGGAGGTGGTTCTTGTTGCCCATGCGTTTGGGACCATTACTACAGCGAACTACAAAAATGGCGAATTCAGCAAGATAAAATTAACTCGCAAATTGACTAAGCTGTTGGCAATAACAATGAAAAATAAAGATTTTCTGTTTATAAAGTTTAACAGAGTATTTTCGACAAGATGATTTGAAATGTCCAACCTCACTGAACAACCAACACCTCCGGCCGCGAGCGAATGTTGTGAAATCGGTTCTTGTAACCCGTGCGTATGGGGTACCTACACGGCTGAAATGCAAAAATGGCGTATTCAACAAAGCGAATTAAAAACCGATAAAGAAAAGTCTAATAAGTCTGAGCCTTGATACCAAGTTGATTAAATACCGGCTCATTTTTTATGAGTTAAGTTTGAAAATTGACTAAGACCCACAAGTATTATTGAGGTTAGCATCAAAACCGTAAAGGGTAACGCGGTGTCATTGTGATAATAAGCCAAAATAGGCCCTGCTAGCGCCCCAATACCAAACCTTAAGGTGCCAATAACCGCTGTTGCTGTGCCAGTTTGATTTTCGAAAGTAATCAAGATCAAGGAGTCGGAATTTACCGCAATTAAAGAAATGCTGCCCATTAATGGCAAAATTGTGATCACAGTCCAAAATAACGATAATTCCAGGATATTCACCGACACTAAACAAAGAGCACTAAACAATGCCATATAAAGCGCAAGGATCAACATCCGTTGTGAGCCAATTTTGCCAACGAATCTGGTATTAATCAATTGCGCCATCATTAATGCGACGACATTGATGCCAAACAAAAAACTGAACACAAATTCCCCGGTTTGGTAGACCTCGAGGTAGACAAAAGGAATTGCCGTTAAATAGGCGAAAAATGCTAAAGAAACTAGCATCGATGTTAATATATATTTGCGTGCTTCCCGCTCGAAAAGTACAATTTTATAATTGCCAAAAAAAGATATATGTTCAAGGTTCGACTGTTTTTTTCGCTCCATTTCGGGCAACTTTAATATCGTCGCCACTAAAATCACGAACCCATAGCATCCTAAGAAATAAAACATCGCTTGCCAACTGGCAACGTACATTATTGCACTGCCAATGGTCGGTGCCAGCATAGGGGCAAACATCATTATCATGCTGACATAAGACATGCCTTTGGCCGTATCTTTACCATAAAACTGACGAATAATACCGGGCACAACGACGGTTGCGGCACTGCCACAAAATGCTTGGATAAAACGCAAAGTAATAAATTGATCAATGGTTTCAGCTAAAGGCAAATACAAAGACGTTAATGAAAAAAAAGTTAGGCCAAAAATAGCTAACTTTCGTCGCCCTAATTTATCTGCTAAAGGTCCAAAAAGTAATAACCCGCTAGCATAGCCGGCCAGGTAAACACTTAATGAATTTTGCACATCGGCAATTGACGTTGCAAAGTGTTGAGCAATTATTGGCATAGCGGGCAAATATAAATCTACTGCTAACGGAGTAATAGCAACGATTGATGCTAACAAGGGTAATAAGACAGCGATCGAAATTATTTTGGAGTTAACCGAGTTGTTGCTCATTAGTTTCCTGTAAGGTGAATTTATGGTATCTGCGCAAACGCTATTATAGCCGAATTATTTATTAAATTTTCTTATTTATATTGAGTGCATTAAGATGGATAGCTCCCAGGTGTTTTTAACGAGAAAATCATGAGTTACGCACAATTAACCAGCATTTTCAGCTATCCGATAAAATCAACAAAGGCGCTTTCATTGACGAGCTCATTAGTGCAGGAAACTGGCTTAGAGCATGATCGCTATTTTGTCATAACCGACTTAAACGGTAAGTTTATTACCGGCAGAACTAAATCAAAGTTGGTATTAGTTACCTGCAGCATTACTCCCGATGGAATAATGGTAAAAGCCCCCGGCATGGCTGTTTTAAATATCGATCGGACAAACTTTTCTGCATGCTACCAACACATTTCAGTCTGGAATGACAAGATATTCTCGCAACACTGTCATGATGAAATAGATCTGTGGTTTTCTACGTACATTAACTCACCTTGCAAAGTCTATTTTTTAGGAGATAAATCTGAGCGTAATGTTAAAGATTATAACAAAAAATTAAGTTTTGCCGATGGTTATCCATTATTGCTGATCAGTGAAGCATCGTTATTCTGCTTAAATCAAAAACTAGCATCTCCAGTAAATATCGAACAATTCCGTCCAAACCTGGTGGTTAGCAATTGCTCCGCATTTGCTGAAGATGCTTGGCAAAAAATACGGATTGGTGAAGTCGAATTTACTATAAGTAAGCCTTGCAGCCGCTGTGTGTTTACTACGGTGAATGAACAAACTGGAATACGTAGCTCAGATAAAGAACCGATGGCAACTTTGCAAAAATTTAGAAAGGCAGATGACCTGCAAGTGTATTTTGGTCAGAACCTGGTGGCTTTAAATCAGGGAACTATAAACATTGGCGATAAAGTAGAAGTAATTGCTACTCAAACGCCATCAGTATATACCAACAACATTAGGTAATTACTTATCCTGGAACACGGCATAACCACACTTGCTCAATGCCTAACTTTATAGGGTATAATATCTTTTTTATTTCTTTGGCTTAACTTTTGGAACCTAAATGCTGTTAATGATCGATAACTATGACTCCTTTACCTTTAATTTGGTGCACTACTTTCAACATTTAGGTGAAGAAGTATTAGTTAAAAGAAATGATGAGCTAACCATCGACTCGATCAAACAGTTAAAGCCCGATCACATCGTTATTTCACCAGGTCCTTGTGATCCAAGTAGTGCCGGTTTATCTCTTGCCATTATCAAACAATTTTCAGGGGTAATTCCAATTTTAGGGGTTTGCCTTGGCCATCAATGTATCGCCCAGCATTTTGGCGGCGCAGTAGAAAAAGCCAGGCAAGTGATGCATGGCAAAACGTCATTAATTAAACACAATAATAGCAATGTGTTTGCTAAACTGAATAATCCTTTGCAGGTCACTCGCTATCATTCTTTAATTGTCAATAAAGACCGATTGCCCGCAGAATTAACAGTTACCGCCTGGACCGAAGACGATAAAGGGCAAGTCGATGAAATTATGGGTATTTGCCATAAGCATTTACCCATAATGGGGGTACAGTTTCATCCTGAGTCGATTTTGACCGAACAAGGGCATCAATTACTGCAAAATTTTCTAACGATTTCAAGCAGGACTCGTTGATCTTTCGACGGACAAAATCATTGTTGAGTAAATTATGTTAGAGTAAATATAATAAATTAATAATAAAAATAGAGGTTAGCATGTTAAGTGAGAGGAGGTATCATCCCAGGCTAGATGTAGATTTTAATGTTTCTATCATTTTATCTGAAACTAACGATACCTTTTTAGGGAATGCGAAAAATCTTTCACTTTCTGGTATCCAGCTTATTGTTGATAAGCAATGCATCGACAATATATTGGCACAATGTAATCACCCGCCACAGTTTCAAATCAAATTTTGCGAACAACCACAATTAGAACCTACTGTGGTGCGATTAATCGTAAATCGCCGCGTTTCGCAAAACCAATTCTTCATCGGCATGAAATTTATCAACATGACAAATTCTCAACAGTCGGTATTAAAAGCCATTTACCACTTACCTAATTGATCATCCCAAAAGTAGCATAACTGTTACTTTGAATTTATCGCGCAGTTAATTAGTTAAGGTGAAATCAACAAATATAGTTATGCATAAATATTGAATAAAACCTAAGAACCCCTTATTTTTATTGGGCTCCAAGCTACCCAAGCAAAGACAACCGCATAAATTTCTGGCATAATATTGACTCAATTTTGGTTGAGAGCATACGCTATTAGACCAACAACCATATACAGCCTGTGCTACATTTAGCATTTATTAAAGAGGATTTCGGGTATGACTGAACAGATTGTAGCAAATCGTGAATTATTTGATCAAGTAATGGTGCCTAACTATTCACCTTCAGCGGTGATTCCAGTTAGAGGTAAAGGTTCAAGAGTTTGGGATCAAAATAATAATGAATTAATCGATTTTGCTGGTGGTATTGCCGTTAATTGTTTAGGTCATTGTCATCCTGCATTAGTTGCAGCATTAAAAACCCAAGGTGAGAAACTTTGGCATTTATCAAATGTGATGACTAATGAGCCAGCTTTACGATTAGCCAAAAAATTAGTCGATAACACCTTTGCTGAAAAAGTGTATTTTGCCAACTCTGGTGCCGAGTCTAATGAAGCGGCGTTAAAGCTTGCTCGTCGCTGGGCTTTAGATGTTCACGGTAGCGACAAAACTCAAATCATTGCCTTTAAACAAGGCTTTCATGGCCGTACATTTTTTACCGTTACCGTAGGCGGACAAGCATCATATTCCGACGGCTTTGGTCCTAAACCAGGTGATGTTTTTCATGCTGAATACAACAACCTGGATTCAGTAAAAGAACTTATTAGTGACAAGACCTGTGCCGTAGTAATGGAGCCATTACAAGGTGAAGGCGGCATTATCTCTCCTACCGATGAGTTTATCCAGGGTGTACGCGGGTTATGTAACCAACACAATGCATTGTTAGTGTTTGATGAGGTGCAAACAGGTGTTGGCCGTACTGGTGAACTATACGCGTATATGGGCCTTAATGTGACTCCTGATATTTTAACCACAGCCAAAGCCTTAGGCGGCGGTTTCCCAATTGGCGCCATGTTAACCACAACGGCAATCGCTAAACACCTAAAAATTGGCACACATGGCAGTACTTATGGTGGTAACCCATTAGCTTGTGCCGTCGCGGAAGCGGCTTTTGATACGGTTAATGATGCAGCCGTGTTAAATGGTGTGAAAGCAAAAGAGCAATTATACCGAGACGGTATTAATAAAATTAATGCCAAATATAATGTCTTTAAAGAAATTCGCGGCAAAGGCTTATTAATTGGCGCGGTATTAAATGATGAATATCAGGGTAGAGCCAAAGATTTCTTAGTAGCAGCCATGGCGGAAGGGTTAATGACTCTTGTAGCCGGTGCTAACATAGTTCGTTTTGCACCGTCTTTAGTTATCCCTGATGCAGATATTGAGGAAGGTTTACTACGCTTTGAAAAAGCCGTAGCAAAAGTTGTTAACGGTTAAGGTTTAGGCCTTAACTCTTACTATCTTAGAGAAAATACTATGGTTATTATCCGCCCTATCCGCAGTAGCGATTATGATGTTTTGCATCAAATAGCCGTGGAGTCTGGTCATGGCTTTACTTCCTTACCCGTAAATGAAGAATTGTTGGTAAGCCGAATTAATCGCGCAACCAAATCATTTCATACACCCGTAGAAACCTGCGGTGATGAAGGGTATTTGTTTGTCATGGAAGACCTTGAAACTGGTGAAGTGGTTGGCACTAGTGGCATAGAAGCCGCGGTCGGCCTTAATGATGCTTTTTATCATTACCATATCGGTAAAGTTGTACATTCTTCGCGCGAACTCAATATTTATAATAACGTTGAAATTCTTTCGTTGAATAACGACTACACCGGTAGCTCTGAATTGTGCACGTTATATTTACGCGATAATTATCGAATAAATAATTATGGCCGCTTCCTATCGAAATGCCGCTTATTATTTATGGCTGAACACCAACATCGCTTCAATCAAACGGTGATCGCAGAAATGCGAGGGGTATCTGATGACAATGGCAACTCGCCTTTTTGGCAGTGGTTGGAAGAACACTTCTTTTCAATGGATTTTCCTACCGCCGATTATTTGACCGGTATCGGAAGAAAAGAATTCATTGCCGAATTGATGCCTAAATACCCCATTTATGTCAGCTTGTTAAGTAAAGAAGCGCAGAAAGTCATTGGTAAGGTACATCAGCAAACCGTGCCGGCTTTACGTTTATTAGAAAATGAAGGTTTTATTAATCGTGGTTATGTTGACATTTTTGATGCTGGCCCGACGGTAGAAGCGCAACTTAAATCAATTAAAACGGTCAGAAATTCAAGCCGTTTAACAATTAACATTGGTGGCGTAACTACCACCAATAAACAAATGATATGTAACACTAAAGTCCGTGAGTTTAGAGCAGTGTTAATGCCAGTAGATATCGATTTAGAGAATGATCTAGCGACAATCGACCAGCAAACGGCCGATGCCTTACAAGTTGCCAATGGCGACAAGGTAAGAATTGCATCAACTTAAACTCGTAGTGTTAGTAAGAGGTAAAAATGACAAATTCAGTACAATTTATTAATGGTCAATGGCTACCAGGCATGGGTAACTCTATGTCTTCATTAAATCCGGCATTGAACGAAGTAATTTGGCAAGGTGAATCTGCCAGCGCAGAACAAGTAAACGAAGCGATAAATAGTGCCCGTATCGCTTTTGAAGATTGGGGTTTTGCCAGTGTCGAACACCGTCTTGTAGTGATTAAACGCTACATGGATGTGTTAACCGAACACAAAGAAAAAATTGCCACCGCGATTGCACAAGAAACGGGTAAGCCTATCTGGGAAACTCGTACGGAAGCTGGCGCGATGATAGGGAAAGTGAATTTATCCATTAAAGCCTATAACGACAGAACGGGTACTGTAGAAAACCCTATTTCTGGTGCTAAAGCGTTTATTCGTCATAAGCCACATGGCGTAGTTGCCGTATTTGGCCCATACAATTTCCCGGGTCATTTACCTAACGGTCATATTGTACCGGCCTTAATTGCTGGCAATACTGTAGTATTCAAGCCTTCTGAATTAACCCCTATGGTTGCAGAGTTAATGCTTAAACTATGGGAGCAAGCAGGTTTACCTGCCGGCGTAATTAACCTGGTACAAGGTGAAGTTGAAACCGGTAAAGCGTTAGCCAGCCACCCAGGTATTGATGGCTTATTCTTTACTGGTAGCTCAACCACAGGCAAGCTATTGCACCAACAATTTGCAGATAAACCAGGAAAAATTCTAGCGTTAGAAATGGGTGGTAATAACCCATTGATCGTGAAAGATGTTGCTGATGTTAATGCCGCGGTACACGACATCATGCTATCAGCCTTTATTACTACAGGTCAACGTTGTACTTGTGCGCGCCGATTGTTTATTGAGAATAATGCCACTGGTGATGCGATTTTAGAAAAATTAATTAGTGCCACGAAAGCCATTAAAATTGGTTACTATAATGATGAAGAGCAACCGTTTATCGGCTCAATGATCTCGGAACGTGCCGCTTTGGGGTTAGTCGCGGCGCACGAGCAACTGGTTGAACTAGGCGGAACGTCTTTAATCGCTCTTACTCACAAAAAGCCGGGCACGGGTTTTGTTACTCCTGGCATTGTCGATGTCACAGCCATTGCAGACATGCCTGATGAAGAACACTTTGGGCCATTATTAAAAGTGTATCGCTTTGATGACTTTGATAGCGCCATTGTCGAAGCAAACAATACCAGCTTTGGTTTATCTGCGGGTCTGTTAAGTGACAGTGAAGAACACTACAACCACTTCTTTAAGCGTATTCGTGCCGGCATTGTAAACTGGAACAAACCCATTACCGGTGCCAGCGGTGCTGCGCCATTTGGTGGTATTGGAGACAGTGGTAACCATAGAGCCAGTGCCTTTTATGCCGCTGATTACTGTGCATTCCCAGTTGCCTCAGTAGAGGCCGAAAAAGTACAACTTCCTGCTCAATTGAGCCCGGGCTTAAGTATCTAATGCTTACCTTATCGTATTCAATACAAATTGCAGGGCTCCGTCCCTGCTTTTTCAAAGCAATCGATAATATCTAAATTTTCCGACGAGGTAGGCTCCTTCGTCGGGGAGTTACAACAATCCAAACTTTCCGCACGCATCGTCCTATTTTTTAGTCGAACCTCACAATTATATTATAAATACTACTATAGTTGCAAGTTTCATTAAAATTCATTATATTGTTCATTTTCTAAGGGGACACCATGAGCGCCAAAATCACCACACTATTTGACCACATCTGGCAGCAGTACTTAGCGGTTACACCGTCTGCCGGCAAAGTTCATCAACTTTTAAGCACAGGCAAAGATCTTGTAAATGATCATGTTGCCTACCGTACCTTTAACTTAGACAAAGTGGGCATTGAAAAACTCGCTAAGCATCTACTTAGCCTTGGCTACCAACAGTGTGGAGAGTATCATTTTGAAGCGAAAAAAAATGTACGCTAAGCACTTTGAACATCCCGACAATACTTTGCCAAAAGTATTTATCAGCGAGTTGTTAGTGGAAAAGTTATCGCTACCAGCTCAACAGATAATTAACCGTATTGTTGCTATTGTTGACACTAGTAAAGTTGAAAGTCAGTCATTTTTATACTCAGGCACTCATTGGCAAGTCAGTTATGAAGAATACCAAACTCTGCTAAAAGAAAGCGAGTATGCCGCCTGGTTATCGGCATGGGGCTACAGAGCTAATCACTTTACTGTGAGCATTAATCACCTAGAAGATTTCGACTGCATTATCGAACTTAATCAGGCGGTGAAGAATGGTGGTTTTAGCTTAAATGCTGCCGGTGGTGAAATTAAAGGCGATGCTGACGTGTTACTCGAGCAATCTTCGACCATGGCTGATAAGGTAAGTGTTAAGTTTTCGGATCAAGTGGCAAAAATACCAAGCTGCTTCTATGAATTTGCCAAACGCTACCCAAAACGTTGTGGTAATTTATATAATGATTTTGTTGCCGCATCAGCAGACAAAATTTTTGAGAGCACGAACGTACAATAATCTAGGAAATAATCATGAAAGCAAAAGTACAATGGGTTAGCGATGAGATGTTTATGGGCACCTCAGAAAGTGGTCACAGCATTCTAATGGATGCTAACGGTGGCAATAATGCAGTCAGCCCGCTAGAAAATATATTATTGTCATTAGGCTGCTGTTCATCGGTGGATGTGGTCAGTATTCTGGAAAAATCTCGTCAAAACATCAGCGACTGTATCGTTGAAATTAACGGCACACGAGTTGACACAGTACCGCGTGTATTCTCTGATATCCATTTACACTTTATCATCAAAGGCACAGGGGTAAGTGCCAAGCATGTAGAAAGAGCGGTCGCATTATCTGCTGATAAGTATTGTTCGGTGGCATTAATGTGAATAAGGCAGTGAAGATTACGCATGACTTTGAGATTGTGGAAAAGTAACGGAACAGGTACAAGGTACCCTGTTTTTTTCTTTTCAAGTGCAGTTCACTGGATTCACTTATACGTCTGCATCCAATCGATTTGCTTACTCGCCGCTTGCTTTTTTTCAATGATATTGGCTATCAAGGGTTTCAAGATTAGCTCCATGGCAAAACTCATTTTTCCGCCAGGTACCACAAGAGTATTTACCCGAGACATAAAAGAGCCATCGATCATCCGCAAATAAAACGGAAAATCTACATTTTTCATTTCTCGAAAGCGGATCACTACGAAGCTTTCATCGGCACTAGGGATCACTTTTGCGCTAAACGGGTTTGATGTATCCACCGTTGGCACCCGTTGAAAATTAATGTGGGTACGAGAAAACTGCGGGGTGATAAAATTAAAGTAATCTTCCATGCTTCTGACAATACTTTCATTAACGGCCTCTCTCGAGTGCCCTCTTTTGTTGGTATCTCGTATGATTTTTTGGATCCACTCCAGATTCACTATAGGCACCATACCGATTAACAGGTCTACATGCTTGGCAACGTCATTTTTTTCAGTAACCACACCACCATGGAGGCCTTCATAAAATAACAGGTCAGAATCTTTCCCTAATGGCTCCCACGGGGTAAAAGTACCAGGCATTTGGTTATAGGGTACGGCTTCATCAAAAGTATGCAGATAACGGCGCATCTTACCTTCGCCGCGTTCACCAAAGTCTTTGAATAATTTTTCCAGGGCGTCAAAATCATTTGCCACATCGCCAAAATAACTGACTTTAGTGCCTTCGGCTTTTGCTTTTCTTTTTTCAAGATCCATTTCCGGCCGAGTAAATCGGTGAAAGCTGTCCCCTTCGACGATTGCAGGGTTAATGTTCAGAGAGCGAAAGATGTGCTCAAAAGCGCCCATCGTGGTTGATGTACCTGCACCGGATGAGCCGGTAACTGCAATTATTGGATTTCGATCTGACATTGGATTCACTTACATAACAATACAACCTACCACAGTACGGATTATAAGTGGGGACGTCAAGGTGAGTGGTGAAAAGAGCGTTCTGAAGCGTCGATAAGCAGTGCACGCTGTCAATTTAGGAGGTCCCGTGGCAAGCACGGGATGACGTGGCGTAAATAAATAAGCATCGTGAAAACTTCAATATTCTTAGAAAATGTTCACCGTCATTCCAAACTTGATTTGGAACCTCCATGCTTGACAGCGAGCAGTTGACACGGAACCCCCATGCTTCAAAACGTGCTTACATTTACCAAAAAAAAGAGTCCCTAAGGACTCTTTTTATTCGAATTATAATAACTCGATTTATGCTTCTTCTGAAACTTCTTCAACGTCTTCAACAATTTCTTCAACTGCTGGACGGTCTACAAGTTCAATATAAGCCATAGGTGCTTTATCACCAGTACGGAAACCACATTTTAAAATGCGAGTGTAACCACCTGGACGTTCTTGGTAACGAGGACCAAGATCTGTAAATAATAAACCAACTACTTCTTGATCGCGTGTGCGAGCAAATGCCAAACGACGATTTGCAACGCTATCTGTTTTAGCCAATGTAATTAGTGGCTCAACAACGCGACGTAGTTCTTTAGCTTTAGCAACAGTAGTTTTAATAACACCGTGCTTAACTAGAGAACTTGCCATATTGCGGAACATCGCCTGGCGATGACTACTATTACGGTTTAACTGGCGACCGCTTTTACGATGGCGCATAAGTTAATCCTTATCTCTTAAACTATTAAATTGTGATCGACTTAGTCGTTATCAGCAATGCTTTCAGGTGGCCAGTTTTCTAGGCGCATGCCTAGAGATAAGCCACGAGACGCTAACACGTCTTTGATTTCAGTGAGAGACTTCTTACCTAAATTAGGTGTTTTAAGAAGTTCTACTTCTGCACGCTGTACTAAGTCACCAATGTACTGAATCGCTTCTGCTTTCAAACAGTTGGCTGAACGAACTGTTAGTTCTAAATCATCAACTGGACGAAGTAAGATTGGGTCGAAAGCAGGTTTAACTTCTTCCGGCTCAACTTCTTTAACATCGCGTAAGTCAACAAACGCATCTAGCTGTTCGGCTAAGATGGTTGATGCACGACGAATCGCCTCTTCTGGATCTAACGTACCGTTAGTTTCCATGTCGATAACTAGCTTATCTAAGTCAGTGCGTTGCTCAACTCGAGCCGAGTCAACATCATAAGCAATTCTTTCAACAGGACTGAAAGATGCGTCAACGAGTAAACGACCAATTGCGCGATCTTCTTCCTCGGCGTTGCGACGGACAGAAGCTGGAACGTAACCACGACCCATTTCTACCTTGATACGCATGCTGATAGAACCGTCACCTGTTAAATTACAGATAACGTGTGCAGGATTAGCGATTTCTACATCACCATCATGCTGAATATCAGCGGCCGTTACAGGGCCTTCACCCGACTTAGTTAAAGTTAAAACTGCTTCAGTTTTGCCTTCTAAACCAATCGCCAAACCTTTAAGGTTTAACAGAATTTCGATGATGTCTTCTTGCACACCTTCTTTACTACTGTATTCATGCAATACACCATCAATTTCTACTTCCGTCACGGCACAACCTGGCATAGAAGAAAGTAGGATGCGGCGTAACGCATTACCTAAAGTATGACCAAAACCACGTTCAAGTGGTTCCAAAGTTACCTTTGCGCGAGTGTCGCTGATATTTTCAATACCAACTAGTTTCGGCTTAAGGAATTCGGTTACAGAACCCTGCATTATTGTCCTCTCTTAAAGTTCAGCTTTATTTCGAGTAAAGCTCGACAATCAACTGTTCGTTAATTTCTGCTGATAAATCAGAACGATCTGGGTAACGTTTAAACGTACCTTCCATTTTCTTATTATCAACTTCAACCCAGACTGGCTTCTCACGTTGGTCCGCTAATTCTAAAGCAGCAGCGATGCGCGCTTGAGTTTTAGACTTCTCACGAATTGAAACAGTATCTTCTGGCTTAACAGCGAAAGATGGAATATTAACAACTATACCGTTAACTACGATAGCTTTGTGGCTAACGAGTTGACGAGCTTCTGCACGTGTTGATGCATAACCCATACGGTAAACAACGTTGTCTAAGCGCACTTCTAAAAGGTTTAACAAGTTTTCACCTGTGTTGCCTTTAAGACGAGCAGCTTGTTTGTAGTAATTACGGAACTGCTTCTCAAGAACACCGTAAATACGACGAACTTTTTGTTTTTCGCGAAGCATCACACCATAGTCAGATAAACGACCGCGACGGGCGCCATGCTGACCAGGAATAGTTTCGATCTTACATTTAGTATCAATTGCCCTAACACCACTTTTAAGGAACAAGTCTGTTCCTTCGCGGCGGCTAAGCTTTAGCTTTGGGCCTAAATATCTTGCCATGTTATTTCTCCAACAGACCTATTAAACGCGACGTTTCTTAGGTGGACGACAACCATTATGAGGAATCGGAGTAACGTCAGTAATGTTGGTGATTTTAAAACCAGCAGCATTTAAGGCACGGATTGCAGATTCACGACCTGGACCTGGACCTTTGACGAATACTTCAATATTCTTCAAACCAAACTCTTGTGCTACTTTACCAGCACGATCAGCAGCAACCTGTGCAGCGAATGGAGTAGATTTACGTGAACCACGGAAACCTGAACCACCTGCAGTTGCCCAAGATAAAGCATTACCTTGTCTGTCGGTAAGAGTTACGATTGTGTTGTTGAAAGAAGCATGGATATGAGCCATGCCATCAGCAACTTGTTTTTTAACGCGACGTTTAGTACGCGTAGGTGTTTTAGCCATGTCTAATTACCTCGATCTACTTTTTAATCGGCTTACGAGGACCTTTACGGGTACGCGCATTCGTTTTCGTGCGCTGACCACGTAGAGGGAGACTGCGACGATGGCGTAAACCACGATAACAGCCAAGGTCCATCAGACGCTTGATATTCATTGAAACTTCACGACGTAAGTCACCTTCTACGGTAAATTTCGCCACTTCTGTACGAAGCAAATCTATTTGCGCTTCGTCTAATTCACTGATCTTAATATCTTCAGCGATACCAGCGCCTGCACAAACTAACTTTGCACGGGTTGCACCGATACCGTAGATAGCAGTAATGGCAATTACTGCATGCTTACGATCAGGGATGTTAATGCCAGCTATACGGGCCACTAACACATCTCCTATTTTATAGGGTTAAAAGAAAACCGGTTGAAAAGCCCGTAAGGATACTCAACCAGCAACATTTTTGCAATATAAAGTGTTACTAATTACAATAAATTACAACTAGTAACACTTTAGTAAAAGATTAGCCTTGGCGTTGCTTGTGTTTTGGTTCTACGCAAAGTACGCGAACTACACCTGCACGTTTAACTATTTTACAGTTACGACAAATCTTTTTAACGGATGCACGAACTTTCATTTTATACTCCGTTGGCCTAACGGCCATAGCCTTTAAGATTGGCTTTCTTAAGTACATTGTCATATTGATGAGACATCAAATGAGTTTGTACTTGTGCCATGAAATCCATGATTACGACTACAATAATTAGTAGGGATGTTCCACCGAAGTAGAATTGTACATCCATAAAGATCATCATGAACTCAGGAACCAAACAAACAAAAGTAATGTATAAAGCCCCGGCTAATGTTAAGCGGGTCATTACTTTATCGATATATCTAGATGTTTGCTCACCCGGGCGTATGCCTGGAATGAACGCACCAGATTTCTTCAAATTATCTGCTGTTTCACGTGGATTGAACACAAGAGCCGTGTAGAAAAAACAGAAAAAGATTATTGCTGCAGCATATAGCATTACATACAAAGGTTGTCCTGGCGACAATGCAAGAGAGATCTCTTGTAAAAAGTCAGCCACCATACCGTCACCTTGTCCGAACCAACTTGCGATGGTACCCGGGAACAAGATAATACTTGAAGCAAAGATAGGTGGGATAACACCCGCCATGTTTACTTTAAGTGGTAAGTGAGTACTTTGAGCGGCAAATACTTTGCGACCTTGTTGGCGCTTAGCATAGTTTACCACAATGCGGCGTTGACCGCGCTCTACCCATACAACTAAAAACGTAACCGCAAAAACGATTACTGCAATGATTAATAATGCTAATAAGTGCAATTCACCTTGACGCGCCATTTCTGCTGTTTGACCAACAGCGGATGGCATGCCAGCAACAATACCTGCGAAGATTAAGATTGAAATACCGTTACCAATACCACGTTCAGTAATTTGTTCACCTAACCACATTAAAAACATGGTACCAGTTACTAAAGATACTACCGCGGTAAAGTAGAAACCAAAGCCAGCGTTAACCACTAGGCCAGGCATCATACCAGGTAAACTATTCGAAATCGCAATCGCTTGTACTGTTGCCAGAAGCAGTGTGCCGTAGCGTGTGTATTGACTGATCTTACGACGTCCAGCTTCACCTTCTTTTTTCAACTCTTGCATATGCGGCACAATGTGTGTGCTGATTTGCGTGATAATCGAAGCTGAGATGTACGGCATAATACCAAGAGCCAATACAGAGGCTCGCTCAAGTGCACCACCAGAGAACATGTTAAACATTTCTACAATGGTGCCCTTTTGTTGTTCAAACAACTGAGCTAGTACAGCGGCGTCAATACCAGGGATTGGTACAAATGAACCTAAACGAAACACAATAAGCGCTCCGAGTACGAACAACAATCTTTGTTTAAGCTCAGACAAACCGCCTTGAGCTTTGTTTTCCATTCCTGGTGTAGCCATTGTGTACTATTCCTCTATTGTACCACCGGCAGCTTCAATAGCTGCACGTGCACCCTTAGTTACTGCTAGGCCACGAACCGTAATTTTACGGCTGATTTCACCAGATAACATGATCTTTGCAGATACGATGTTACGAGTGATAATGCCTGCGTCTTTAAGCGCGTGAATATCAACAACATCACCATTGATATGGTTTAATTCGTGTAAACGAACTTCAGCGCGAACTAAAGATTTACGCGAGGTAAAACCAAATTTAGGTAAACGTTGTTTAAGTGGCATCTGCCCACCTTCAAAACCTGGACGAATGCCGCCGCCTGAGCGAGACTTTTGACCTTTGTGACCGCGGCCACCTGTTTTGCCGTTACCAGAACCGATACCACGACCTACACGCTTTTTATCTTTCGTAGCGCCAGGTGCAGGGGATAATGTATTTAAATGCATAAGTTAATCCTCCACCTTAATCATGTAATGAACTAAGTTCAACATACCGCGTACTGATGGAGTATCTTCTAACTCTACAGTATGACGAATACGACGTAAACCTAATCCTTTCAATGTAGCTCTATGTGACGGTAAACGTCCGATAGAACTTTTTAATTGTGTTACTTTGACAGTCTTAGCCATGTCTAGTTACCCCAGTATTTCACTAACGTTTAAGCCACGCTTAGCTGCAACAGACTCAGGCGACTTCATATCCGCAAGAGCACTGATAGTAGCGCGTACAACGTTAATTGGGTTAGTAGAACCGTATACTTTTGACAGTACGTTCTGTACGCCAGCAACTTCTAGTACTGCACGCATCGCGCCACCGGCGATGATACCTGTACCTTCAGAAGCAGGTTGCATGTAAACTTTAGAACCTGAGTGCTTACCTTTAACAGCATGCTGTAAAGTAGTACCTTTCAGATCAATGTTTACGATATTACGACGAGCCTTTTCCATTGCTTTTTGGATTGCAGCAGGCACTTCACGTGCTTTACCGTAACCAAAACCAACACGACCGTTGCCGTCACCAACTACTGTTAGTGCTGTGAAACTGAAAATACGACCACCTTTAACCACTTTTGATACGCGGTTAACAGCAATTAACTTTTCAGCAAATTCACTTTGTTGTGTGTTTTCTACATTAGCCATTATCTAACTCCTAGAATTTAAGGCCAGCTTCACGAGCCGCTTCAGCTAATACTTGAACTCGACCGTGGTATAAGAAACCTGAACGATCGAATGCAACGTTAGTGATACCTTTGGCGGAAGCGCGCTCTGCGATTGCTTTACCAACAGCAGCTGCTGCTTCTTTATTGCCAGTAGCTTTCACTTGTTCGCGAATGTCTTTATCCAAAGTAGATGCTTGCGCAATTACTTCAGAACCAGTTGGAGCGATAAGCTGAGCATAAATGTGACGAGGAGTACGGTGAACGACTAAACGATTCGCACCCAACTCGCTGATTTTAGCGCGCGTACGTTTTGCACGGCGTAAACGAGATGTTTTCTTATCCATAGTATTACCCTACTTCTTCTTAGCTTCTTTACGACGAACAACTTCATCGCTATAACGAATCCCTTTGCCTTTGTAAGGCTCAGGTTTACGGTATGCACGAATGTTCGCAGCTACTTGACCAATCTCCTGCCTATCAGCACCGGTAAGTACGATTTCAGTTTGACTAGGAGTTACAACTTTAACACTGGCTGGAACCGCGTGCTCAACTGGGTGAGAGAAACCTAAAGAAAGGCTTAACTTCTGACCAGCCGCTTTTGCACGATAACCAACACCGTTTAAAATCAGGCGTTTTTCATAACCAGTGTTCACACCATTAACCATGTTATTGATTAATGCGCGAGTCGTACCGGCTTGAGCCCAAGCGCCTTTAACGTCGCTAACGATTGTAGTGATGATGTTGTTTTCTTCTTGAGAAACAGCAACGTCACTGTGGATCGTACGAGTTAATTCGCCTTTAGGGCCTTTAACTGTGATTTCTTGACCAGATAACGTAACAGTAACGCCAGCAGGTACTGCCACAGGTGCTTTTGCAACACGAGACATATTCTTGCTCCTTACGCTACGGTACCAATGAGCTCACCGCCAAGACCCGCATTGCGAGCGGCACGATCAGTCATTAGGCCTTTAGAAGTAGATACAATCGTAATACCTAAGCCAGCTAATACCTGAGGGATCTCAGTGCTGCCTTTGTATACACGAAGACCAGGACGTGAAACACGCTTGATCGTTTCGATTACTTCTTTACCTTCGAAATATTTTAAAGTGACTTCTAACTGAGGCTTAGCTTCAGTAGATACTTCAAAACCGTTTATATAGCCTTCTTCTTTAAGCAAGTGAGCAATTGCTACTTTTAGCTTGGAAGATGGCATAGATACTGCAACTTTAGCTGCAGATTGACCGTTACGGATGCGTGTAAACATATCCGCGATAGGATCAGTCATCATAATTAATTACTCCCTTACCAACTTGCTTTTTTAAGACCAGGAACTTCACCACGCATGGTTGCTTCACGTAATTTAATACGGCTTAAGCCGAACTTACGTAGGTAACCATGTGGACGACCAGTAATCACACAACGGTTACGTTGGCGGCTGCTGCTAGAATCACGCGGTAAAGCTTGAAGTTTTAATACTGCATCCCAACGCTCTTCTTCAGAAGAATTTACGTCAGAGATGATCGCTTTTATTGCTGCACGCTTTTCAGCATATTGAGCAACTAATTTTGCACGTTTTGCTTCACGTGCTTTCATTGATGTTTTAGCCATAACTCTACACCTTTTTCTTAAACGGGAAGTTAAAGGCAGTCAGCAAAGCATGACCTTCCGCATCGTTCTTCGCAGTAGTAGTGATAGTGATATCCATACCGCGAATTTTATCGATTTTATCGTAATCGATCTCTGGGAAAATAATTTGCTCACGCACGCCCATGCTGTAATTACCACGGCCATCGAACGACTTAGGGTTCAAGCCACGGAAATCACGAATACGAGGAATTGAGATCGCGATTAAGCGCTCTAAAAATTCCCACATGCGTTCACCGCGTAAAGTTACTTTTGCACCAATAGGGTAGCCTTCACGAATCTTAAAACCCGCAACAGATTTGCGGGCTTTAGTGATCATCGGCTTTTGACCCGAGATTGCAGTAAGATCATTTGTGGCGTGGTCTAATACTTTTTTATCAGCAATAGCTTCACCAACACCCATGTTCAGGGTGATCTTTTCAATCCGAGGGACTTGCATGACACTTTTGTAACCAAACTCTTTTACAAGAGATGATACAATCGTATCTTTATATAAATCATGCAGTTTCGCCATCGTTTACTCCAATATTATACTAATTCGTTATTAGACTTGAAGAAACGAACTTTTTTGCCGTCTTCAATTCTAAAACCTACACGATCAGCCTTGCCAGAAGCAGGGTTTTTGATCGCAACGTTTGATACGTTGATTGCAGCTTCTTTCTCAACAATGCCACCAGGTTGCTGTAACTGAGGTACAGGCTTTTGATGTTTCTTGATTAAGTTGATGCCTTCAACGAATACTTTTCCATCAGCTGTAAGAACTTTAGTGATCTTGCCACTTTTGCCCTTATCTTTACCAGCTAGGATTACTACTTCGTCATTTAGACGAATTTTAGAGGCCATTTTCGTGACTCCTTAAAGTACTTCAGGAGCTAGAGATACGATCTTCATGAACTTTTCAGTTCTTAATTCGCGTGTCACTGGTCCGAAAATACGTGTGCCAATTGGCTGTAAGTTAGCATTTAACATTACTGCCGCGTTTCCATCGAATCTGATAGATGAACCATCTGAACGACGAACGCCTTTTCTAGTGCGCACCACTACCGCATTTAGAACATCACCTTTCTTCACTTTACCGCGAGGAATAGCTTCTTTAACAGAAACCTTAATGATGTCACCAATACCTGCATAGCGACGGTGCGAGCCACCTAGAACCTTGATACATTGCACGCGTCGAGCGCCGCTGTTATCAGCAACGTCTAGCTGTGATTGCATTTGGATCATATTATATGTGCTCCGCTGTTTGTAAATTCAAGGCCAAAAATTTGACCCGTCACTGCCTTTATCCACCTACCCAAACCATAGCCTGAGGTAAGCGGGCGCGAGATTATAACACTACCAAATAAAAAGTGGTACTTTATTTCTGGTTAAAATTTAACTAATTGCAATTAGGCCACCAACAAGACTATCTTTCCCACTAGCACTTGCTGATAAATCATACAGTTAATAAATTATAACACTGACATCAGATCCACAAGAATAAGCAAATAGTCAATATTTCATACCCGTTCCACTTCAAGATGCGGGATTTCAGTGGGAGTTAAAAGCAATTTAGGATAAATTGCTTTTAAACCCATCGAAGAAGCGCTTGAGCAATCCCACTACGTCGTTGCAGCTATTTGTAAGGGAATAACCATTACTACATAACTGCGCCTTGTATTGGAATCGCTCAAGCGCTCTGAAACCTGCATCTTGAAGTGGAGCGGGTATATAACTTTTGTTGCGTTGCTGAAGTTCTCGGTATATATAGGTGTAACTACTGAATCAAATAATCAGGTATGTTATGTATAAACAGTTGTTGCTAATAGTGTTAAGCGTATGTTTTCTGCAAAGCAAAAGTGCGCAAAGTGCGAACATCGTCTTTGATGAAGGACACAAACAGGCATTTTTATACCAGCAGCAGGGACAACTGGGACTATCCGGATTCGCCGATACACTGGTTGCTGCTGATAATCAGGTGAGTGCGAGTAGCGACGTTATTCATCCGCGGGCATTGGCGAAAGTGGATGCACTGATCATCTCCGGGCCTTTTCAGGCATTCTCATTGCAAGAACGCCAGGTACTTGCCGACTATGTAAAGTCGGGTGGCAAATTAGTCATCATGATCCATATTGCGCCAACCGTTGGTGGCTTGTTGGCTGAGTTTGATATTGGTGTATCCAACTATTCAATTAACGAACATCAAGCCATGCTGGCCAATAAACCAAAAGATTTCTCAGTTTCAAGATTGGTACCGCATTGGCTTTTTAACAATGTTCAGCATTTTAATCTATACGGCGGTTGGGCTTTGCAGACAAAAGATAAGTCTGCATCGGCGCTTGCCATAACCAGTGCAGATGCCTGGTTAGATCTGAATAAAAATAAACAACAAGATGGTGGCGATTATCAATCGACGTTTGCCGTCATCATCCATAAAAAAATAGGCAAAGGTGATGTGCTGGTTTTTGCCGATGATGCCATTTTTCAAAATAAATTTTTAACCGGTAATAACCAGCAAATGGCAGTCAACATTGCTAACTGGCTAGCCAAAACTAAACCTGCGAACAGTATTTAAGCTAAACAACTCATATTTCCCAAGGCTGGGGCTGCTATATAAAGCAGAAATAAGACAGGCCGAAATTATCGGCCTGAGTATTAATTAACCAAAGTATCAATGGTTAGAGTTAGCTTTTCTGTTGCCATGACATCAACCGACATTAATTGCGACTTATAATCTCCAGCTTTAATGCCGACATCACCTTGCATCGAAACAACCGCATACACATTAACTTTATCTACACTGCTCAAATTCATTTGCGCAGTCATCGCCTGTGAATCGTCAAGTACAATGGTTATCGGCAAATCACTGGCTTTAATTTTAACGGCTGCCAGTGGCATACGTGGACCGGATGTTGCTGTTGCATAGACAAATACCGTTTTGTCGTCGCCAGCCATTAATATGTCATGCATTTCATCGGATAATGACACCGCCAAAGTTAATCTTGGCGCATCAGGGTCTACATCGGCAACTGGTACAACTCCGCCGGATAACTGCTGGCTTTGTGCTAGCTGATTTCTCGCTTCACTAATGGCACCTTCCAATGCCTGAGTATTTACCCCAGGACGACCGCTGTCTAATACTAACTGCCAATGTTCAATGGCTTGGGCATAATTATGCTGCGCATAATTATCCATGCCAAGTAGCACATTGGTAGAGGCATCAATCGGATCAAGCGCAAGTGCTCTATCAATCAATGCCTGAATGTCAGCATTCATTTGATTATCATTTTTATAATACAGAGCTTGTGCTTTCGGGCCGATTAATTCTGCATGCTCACCAATTAAGCTGATAACTTGATCAAATGAACGTACCGCATTATCAAACTCGCTAACGTTGGTAAATGCCTGACCTAAACTAAACCATGCTTGCGAATTGGTTGGCTCATTTTCTACCTTGATCTTCAATTGTTGCACCCGGAATAGTGCTTGCTGGTTCATATCCAAATTTTGATGGGGATTTTCGGCAACCGCTGCAGCAGGTTGTGCTAATAGTTGTGAAGCTCCCAGGCCATTATATAAATACATACTTATGGTGACAATAAAGAGAGTCATCGCGATAGGCAGCAATAACGATAACTTGCCCGCGCTGATGGCAGGTTGGTCACTATTATCAACATCTTGCAACAAGGTTTTATTCAGTTCAGATTTTAGCTGTTGATAACTCGATTGCTCAATCGCACCTTCAGCCAAATCGTTATCTAATTCTTGCAAATGCTCATGGTACAATGAGACATTGGTGTTTTTTCGACTGTCATCGACCTTGCTTTGCTGCTGTTTTTTACTTTTTATATAGGCATAAAAAACGATGGCACAAGCAATGATAAATAACACTGCGGTGATGATCCAAAATGAAGTCATAAAATTCCAATTATTTGTCATAGTAAGTTAAATACATTAAAACCTGGTGAAATTATTGTTTAATAAATTCGGTTAAATCTGCCACAGCCAAAGGTTTTGCATAATAAAAGCCCTGAAATATGTCGCAGCCCAAGTCGGCAAGTATGTCTCGCTGCTCTACGGTCTCAACCCCTTCAGCAACCACTTTCAAGTTTAAGCTATTGGCCATCGAAATGATGGCTTTGACGATCGATAAACTCTCCGGCTTATGGCCTAAGCTTTTCACAAAGGAGCGATCAATTTTCAGTTCACTCAATGGATATTGCTGTAAATACGACAATGAAGAAAAGCCGGTGCCAAAATCGTCCAGTGATAATTTAATACCGCCTTCGTTTAGCGCCCCTAACGTCGTGAGTAGATCACTATGATCGGCCATTAGCACATCTTCAGTGATTTCCAGAATGATGCCTGAGGTATCAATGGCCGATTCCTCGATAATAGATTGCATGGTGTTTGCGCTGGATTCCAACGCAAACTGCCGCGGCGAAATATTCACCGACACGGTAAATGTTTGTTCTAAGGTTTGTTGCCATAAGGCAATTTGTCGGCAAGCCTTACGTAGTACCAAAGTACCTAAATCAACGATTTGATCCGTTTTTTCCGCAAGGCTGATAAAATAGAATGGTGCTAACAAGCCTCGCTGTGGATGTTGCCAACGCACTAGCGCTTCCAGTCCCAGTAGTTCACCGGAGCTGGCATCAATTTGCGGCTGGTAATGTAAGACAAACTGATCTTCAGCGATGGCAACATTTAACTCTTGTTCTAATTGCCAGGTATTTTTCAGTTCCGTGCGTAATTGTTCATCAAACACACAGAATTGTCCCAGACCTTCAAGTTTGGCATTGAGTAAGGCTTGTTCGGCCATCGAATACAAGGATTCTGGGTTTAATGTTGAGTTTGACGTTTCCGCAATACCTATGTTTGCGGTTATTTTTACCGTTTTCTGATCGATTAACACAGCTTTTGCCAATTCCTGGCAAAGCCGTGTTGCGATGTTGTCGGCATCAAAGGTATGTTCCACACAGGAAAATAACACCACAAAGTTATCGCCTGAAATCCTTGCCACCATAACACTATCGTCATTAATAATGCGCTTGATCCTTCTTGCCGTTTCAACCAATAGTGCATCCCCGACATTATAATCAAAATTTTCATTGATTCTGGCTAACCCATTTAAATCAATATGCATTAACACAATCGGTTTACCGGGCTGCTCTTCCAGTTTGGTTAAAGACTCGGCTAAAGTAAAAAACAGTAAACTACGATTTGGCAACATGGTTAATGGATCATAGTTTGCCTGAAAATATAACAATTCTTCTTTTTCTTTATGCTTAGAAATATCACTAAACACGGCAATATGATGCGTCGCTTGCTGGTTTTCATCAAAAACAACACGGATAAACAGCCATTCTGAATAGGTTTTTCCCGATTTATTTTTGTTGATGATTTCGCCTTCCCAAATCCCCGTTTCGGCTAATGATTTTTCCATCTGCTGATAAAATACGGCATCATGGAGGCCTGAGGATAAAACACTAGGATTCTTAGCTAATACTTCTGCTAATGAATAGCCAGTGATATCGGTAAACGCCCGGTTGCAATGGATGATGTTATTATCGGCATCGGTGATCAAAATCGCTTCTTTGACACTGTTAAACGTCTCTTTTGAAATGTTTGACCAACTAGCCAGCTCTTTCGATGACGGCGTTGTCCCTAGAAGAAACTGCTCTTGATCAAATCCTAGAAAACCACTTTTATCCTGGCACATTTGCGCCAGCTGCTTATCGGCAAAATACAGCTGAATTCTGCGATTCAATTGCGCCTGGTAGTTTTCAATTAATTTTTTGCAATACGATTTATCCTGCAACGACGTTTTTTTGATGATCACTAAATAGCCGCTAACCAGGCCTTCTTCATCAAAAAATGGCACGCCAATATAGCTTTCCGCCTGCATGTTGACCAACATATTATCTTCGGGATATAAATTTTGGATATCATTTTTATGCGCACAAATACTACCATTAACCGTAATTTCACATGGAGTTCCCTTAAGCGCATAATTGAGATCGTCAATAAATTCTCCGTCCTGAATCGCCACTAACGATTGAGCATGTTGTTTATCGGCACTAGGAATGGCCAGCATGGCAAAGTCGGCCTGACATTCGTTACTGATTAACGCCAGTATTTTGCGTAAATAACGAACTTGCGAGCTATTTTCCTTACGCCAATTCTCGGTAACATGCTTAGGATTGGTGCGGTACTCATGGTTACAATCGCGCAAGGTGATTAACACTAAGGTTTTTTCAGGGTCTTGCTGATCAAAATAAGGATAGTTAACTTGACGAATATGATGAACACTACCATTAACATGCACTAACTCATACTCCTTAAAAACCGGGCTTAAATCCGCTCCTATTTGGAAAAGTTCCTCATGATAAACTTGCCCAGACAACTTCATTTTGGCTAGCCATTGCGCCTTGATATGGTTACTTGCCGGGTCAATATCGATGATTTCCATAAAACAGTCAGTACTTTCTACCACTTTATCCAAAACCGGATCATAAACACTAACACAATCACCAAAAGCAATGGCGTGCTCTTTAATTAACTGGAACATCTTTTCATGTTTATAGGCATTCATAACAGTAACTTTATTTTATTTTATACTCAATTCGATTCGAAATAACTGGCGAAAAATCGCTACAGTTATGACATATTTTATTGCTGACAAGTCTAATCAGTTGCCAAAGTTTATTTTTGATCAGTATCAATGAAACACCATATTTCACTTAACAGTGGCAAAGAATGGATTAAGATAGCAGCATTAAAACTACCGGCATTGGTAATTATTTGCGACATAACCAGAAGCAGCTACTATGGCAATAAATGACAATTCAACAACTGCGAGTGCAGAGATAGAGATAATAGATATTACTAATAGTGTCGAGGTGGTCAATCCGAAAGCCGTGGATCAAAATAATCGATTAACCTGGCTTGAGTGGTTTTTCCATCACCATAAAGACAAACTGCGCTGGGTACATCTGGCGATGTTTGGGTTATTTTTAGTTTTGTTGTTTTTGCCATTGTTTCTCGCCGACCCAGGCGAGCAAGCCACACCACTGGATAACTTTACCGTGTTCTCTAACTACCTGATGTGGGGCCTTTGGTTTCCCTTAGTGTTTTTATCGGTCATCTTCACCGGGCGCTCCTGGTGTGGTTTATTATGCCCGATGGGGGCCGCCAGTGAATGGGCCAATAAGCGTGGTTTACGTAGACGCATACCGGCAATTATTCGCTGGGAAGGCATGCCAATTGTCAGTTTTATTATCATTACCTTTTTGGGGCAAACCGTTGGCGTGAGAGACCATCCAGAGGCCCTGGCGGAAGTATTTGGCGGCGTGATGCTGATGGCGATAATCGTCGGCTTTATTTGGGGCAATAAAAACCGCGCCTGGTGTCGGCATATGTGCCCGATTGGACTGATGCTTGGCTTGTTCTCACGCTTGGGTGTGGTGCAGTTTACCTCTAAAAAACCGAAAGCCGGTGGCGACAAGTATGCCGAAAACAGTTTTTGCCCGACCATGATAGATTTACGGCAAAAGCGTGAATCTCGCCATTGTATCGAATGTTTTCGTTGTGTTAACCCGGAAGCAAAATCGAGTGTCATGGTTAAATTAAGGGCTCCGGGTAAAGAAGTTGAAGAAATTAAAACTCATAACCCAGGTGCTGCCGAAGTGTGGTTTTTCTTATTAGGCACCGGCTCCGCGTTAGGGGGTTTTTTATGGTTAACCCTACCCGAATATGAAATGATGCGACAAAGCCTGGGGGAATGGTTTATCAGCAATGAAATGTACTGGGTTGGTGAATCTGGTCCCTGGTGGTTAATGAGTGTTCACCCTGAGCGCAGAGAAGTGTTTAACTGGTTAGACTTTTTCTCTATTGTTGGCTTTATGGCTATCGTTACCTTGGTATTTACTGTGGTGTTGTCGGCGATTAACGCGATAACCACCTACCTGGCGCAACTGTTTGGCAGTGCCGATAACTTCAAACAAAGTTTTAAAGAGCTCGCCTACCAGTATATGCCAGTTGCCATGGTGTCATTACTGATTGGTTTAGGTGGCAAGCTATTCGAATGGCTAACTATTTTGGGTTTGGACAACTCGGCACTGATCTCGATCAAGATCGCCCTGTTCAGTTTCAGTATAATCTGGAGCTTATGGTTAGGCTGGAAAATTCTGGCCCGACAACAACTTAAGGCAAGAGCCCGTATTGTACCTTGCATAACCGGCCTGCTGGGAAGTTTATTTGTTGGTTTCTGTTGGTGGCCAGCTATTTTTGGTCTTTAGAATGATTAGAGAATGATATGAAAATAAAATTATTAACCTTTGCTGCTTTATTGTTAACCACGTTAAATGTAAATGCTGCGGGTCAAACACAAGAACAAGGTTTTGTGAAATATGGCATGGAATTTAAAGGCATGTACATTCAGCCGGTGATCATGTCTGAAATGGCAGGCATGGATCATGCTGCCATGGGTCATGAAATGCCAATGAATATGGATGATATGGACCATGCCATTCCAGAGGGTGCCGACATTCATCTGGAGTTAAGAGTTGAAGTCACCGAAGATAATCCCTACAGCTTCAAAGCAGGTGCCTGGATGCCGTATTTAAAGGTTGATTACCGCATCGAAAAAGTAGGCACCAAGTGGTTTACCTCAGGTTCATTAATGCCAATGATCGCCAACGACGGACCCCATTATGGTAATAACGTAAAATTAAATGGCGTAGGTAAGTACTCGATCAAGTACCGGGTAACGGCACCAGATTTAATGCTACACATGGATAAAGAAACGGCGCCTTCTGCCTGGTTTAAACCCTTTATGGTATCGTGGGACTTGACCTACTTAGGTATAGGTAAAAAAGGCGGCTACTAAGCCATCGTAAAATAGCCGCTAATTAGCAACTTTACCAAAAGGCGAGTTTTCTCGCCTTTTTTGACAATTGAAATTATAGTAAAAATGAATATATTCAAACCAAGCCTTGTTAACCTTGTGGTTCTCACCTCTGCCCTTTTTGTTGCGGCTCTGAGTCATGCTGATCATCAAAAAGATAATCCCAGTGACGGCACCGTTGCCAGTTTTAAGCAGGTAAAGCCGGCGCGATACCTCGAGCCGGTTAATTTTTACAACAATCTCGGCGCGCAAGTCAACTTTAACGATTATAAAGGCAAAGTCATCTTAGTAAATGTCTGGGCTACCTGGTGTGGACCGTGCTTGCGGGAATTACCCGAGCTCGACAGATTGAAAGACAAATTCAAAGACACTGACTTTGTGTTATTGCCTATTTCAATAGATGATGAAGGTTTGGAGTTGGTTAGTGGTTTTTATCAGCAACTCGATATCAAACACTTAGATATGTTCATCGATACCGACAAACAACTGGGCAAAATATTTCCTGTTGATGCGGTACCCGCTACCTTCATCCTGAATCGCCAGGGAAAAGTCACCAGTTACCTGCGCAGTTACGCCAATTGGGATGATGACGCGGCATTTAACATGATCATGGATAATATCGCTAGTGTGCCATACCGCCTACCCGAGATAGTAAATAATAACTAATCTGAAGAAATGCGCTGCAGCCAGATGAGTTTCGTAGATAAGAAATAACGTGTTAATTGCGTACCTTATTTAACCTGAACTCAGGTTACTCAGCTTTCTTACCCGCCATCCTCTTGCCAAAAGCTAACTCTGCCGTATATTTGCGACGGTTAATGATGCGCATGATTAAATTTTTAACGCCAATAAAGCAAAAGATAAACCCGCAGGCAATCACAATATCTATGGTAAAGAAATGAATAATACAAATGCCGAGAGCAAATTCAAGAAAAGGCATAAGCTCGTATAAAGAGTCACCTAAACGAAAATTAAAGATACTCTTGGCAAATCGGCTGGGGGTATCTTTACGACGATAAGAAGAGCGCATACACCAAACAAAGGTGCCAGCAAAATACAGAATGGCGGCAGAAAAAAATAGGTAAATGTTTTCGGCGTAAACAAAGCAAAGCGCACTTGCAACAAAATATAAGTACGGCATATTCTCATAAACGATTTTTGGTAAGCGCATTTTTATCTCAATATCTATTCAAATGGTTCAGCGATTAACAATTTTTTTGCTAGCGACTTGAACAATAAACATACTGATAATTATACGGTTTGCTTACCCGGGTAGTTTGATTAAGATCATAACTTTTAACGATTTAGACGGTAATGAATAGACGTTAATTTAACCTGTCGATTACTTACTATTTTCTGTTAATTCCTTTGTCTTAGTGGTTTGTTGAGTTTGTTTTTGCTGAGCAAGTTGTTGTTGCCAAAAGTTCAGAGCGGCTCGGGCTTTTGCAATGTAAAGATCGTCTTCACGTAAATGGATATAAGTACGCATAGCGCTAAGGGCTATTTCATAATCTTGCTCTTGTTCTGCAACCAGCGCCAAACCATAATAAGCATTAGCTTGTTCTGGTCTTAGCTCTAGAGCATAAGCAAACGAATTTGCAGCTTTTTGCAGATCTTTCAAACCCAACATCGCAAAGCCTAAATTAACATGCGCTTCCACCATATTTGGCTGTTGCTGCAGCACTTTATGTAATACCGTTATCGCCTGTTGGTGATGACCAATTCGCAATAACTCAGCGGCGTCACTAAACTGTTGTTGCAACTGCAAATGTTGTTGCTGGCTGGCATGCCCTTTAGGATCGAGCTTAGCCAAAATTACTGGCTCTGACTCTTCAGCTTTATCTTGCTCAGGTTTAATTAAATAGGTTGGTATCGTAGCGTTGTTGTCGTAGTTTTTCTGATCGCCAACCACCCAGCTATCTGGCGTCTGTTTTAACAAAAAGCCAATAAGCGCAATTGCTATCACCAACACCGCCAATGCTCGCACGCGTATATCTTTTAATAAATTCACTTTTACTCCAGAAAACATACATTTAAACAAGGAAAAACAACTAGGGATTAACTCATAAGCAATGATACCATGCTCTATTATCAGATTTAAATTGCTATTTAATAATTACTTGGGTAAAAATCACCATGACTGACTGGTTAGTTAAACTATCCTCTTTAGATAATGAGTTATTATTCTTATGGGCAGCGTTAACCTTATACGTTTTCTCTGGCAGCATCGCCATAATCAGCACTGTTGTGTGGCGTAAAGTGCCTACTATTATTCCTTATCTAACCTCGTTAGGTTTCGTTATCCACACCATGGCATTGGCTCTAAGATGGTATCGACTCGACCATGGCCCATTTGTCACTATGTTTGAAATACTATCGAGTAATATCTGGAGTTTCACCTTAATCTGGCTATTGGTGTTTTGGCGAATTAAAGAAATTCGATTACCACTGGTCATCGCTCAACCGGTGTTATTTATGATGATGGCCTGGATATTATTGGCGCCTGCAGAAGAATCAATTTACCCTGCAACATATCAAACAATATGGCTGTATATTCATGTGGCTTTTGGGAAAGTATACCTTGGAATATTTTATATGGCGGTGGCCTTATCTGTTGTTATTTTACTGCGAAAATTTAGAACATGTTATCATTGGTTTAAGCAACTACCTGCAGATGAAAACCTAGCAATATTGGCCTTCCGCTTTGTCGCCGTCGGTTTGATTTTTGACACCTTAATGTTAATCGCGGGAGCCATATGGGCGCAAGACGCCTGGGGACGATATTGGGCTTGGGATTCTTTAGAAACCTGGTCATTCATTTCTTGGTTACTTGTTGCTTTGTTATTACATGCTCGGATTACTTGGAAAATAAAACCAGATATTAGTTCAGTCATGATCATCATGGTATTTATCATATCTTTCGTCACCTTTTTTGGGGTACCATTTATTTCCATGGTGGCGCATAAAGGAGTGATTTAAAAATTATAATTACACAGATTAAATCTCTAATGACAAAATTAAATATTACCTAAATTTTACTATGGCTCAACACTATCAACATTAGTGTGCAATGATTTGATTACAACCTAACTGGACGAATTTTTTATTTGGAATAACTAGTGCGAATTACCGAAACTGTACATTTCAACCAATTTATTACCCTTTTATTTGCCGGTGTTTTTTGGTTATTACTCTTTTTTATTCAAGTAGAAAGCCATAGTTCTTGGTTTTCCCTTTCAATGTTGATTAGTTTATTAATGCTGCAATGGCAAAATATATGGGTAGCCTTAGTCTTTGCTGTTATTTGTTTTGCTTTAAAACAAATTGCAATAAAGCAAAATTCTTCTTTAGCCAAAAATATGTACGATTGGTTAATACCTGCGTTAATTTTTATAATCGGTCTCTATGCCATTGTCGACCAAGCCACATATGGATTTTTTCACAATCATTTACCTTACTGGCGCATCAGTGAACTTAATGAAACCAGCTATTTTTATAGTTCAATAATCAGCTTTATCAGCCCAACTGTCTTATTCAACCTAACATTGCTATTACTCATCTGCTCATTAATGTCGCCGATGACCACAAGCTATAACGTAATTGCACTATTGTGGAACAACCAACCCTTAAAAAAATTAGTACAGTTTGGTATCCCAGTGTTGTTCGGCTGCTTAATTGTGGTTCACATCGTATCTGCCCAATTCTTCAACCTAAACGATTTAGCAAGCAAAAGAAGTCAAAATGCTTTTAGCTACATTCTAAGTCATTCCCTGCAATCACAAAAAGTAGCCGAATTTGACTTACCGATTGAACAAGATCTTTATTCACTGCGTTATGGACAAGCAAGGTTAACGCCTGAAAATGAAGCTAAATTAGCCTTGGCGACACGGCAAATACAACAACTAGTTAAACCGAATATTGTATTAATCGTATTAGAATCAGTTGGTAATGCTGACTTATTCCCAAAAGGCGTATTAGATAAGCATATCACTCCAAACTTAGATGAATTATATCAGCATAGTATCATTTTTAATGATTTGACCTTAAATAGGGCAACAAGCGAAATAGAAAATATCTCCATTTTAACAGGAGGCGAAATTTCAACCCGGGTTTCCACACCAGAAATCATTAAACAGCCTTTTTCAGGAGTGTTGCTACCAATAGAAATAAAAAAGCAAGGTTATAATACCGGGTTATTTTCTGCATCGAACTTAAAATTTCGCAACCTGTTGAGTTTATTTAAACAGGCAGAGTTTGATCATATCGATTACTTTGACCCTAAATTACCACAGCATAACATTACAGAATTCAATAGTTGGGGGGGGATGACAGAGTCGTAGTTAAGAGAATGAATCAATGGATCAACAACACTAGTGATAATTCGAAGCCATTCTTTGTTCAGTTTATTAGTAATTCACCACATCAACCGTTCACTCTGCCTGGTAATTTTCAAAGCGTGTTACTAACCGATTATGACGAACTAACAGTCAATGACAAAGCTTATTATAAAGCACTTCATTTTGTAGATAATGCTCTAGGTAGCTTAATAGAACAGCTAAAAACAAATAATCTTTACCAGAAAACCATTTTTGCAATTACTGGCGATCATGCACTAGAGCGTATGTTATTAAAGGAAAGCACTTTAAAAAACTTCTTAATGATCTCGGCGCCAGGAGCTATCACGCAATCGGTGATTTCTAAGAGAAGTATAGATCATGGTGACATACTCCCTACTTTGGCAAGCATTGCTGGAAATAACAATTTTGGCGATTATAAAACTCGTAATGTACTTACTGAAAATTTTCAAACAAAAATTCAATATTTCTTTGAAAGCAATGCCCAGCCACATTATTGGGGGTTAAAGGATGGTCAATACAAATACCTTGAACAGGGCTATAACCAAGAAAAACACTTGTATGATTTAAACATTGACCCTGATTTACAGCATAACTTAGCGCTCAGAGATGAATTTAAGCAACAAACAGAGCACTATGCAAAATTAACTAAAAGTTGGTATATTCAAAAGCATAATGACTTTTTAACATTATTCGAGCAAAAGCCGTTAGTCAAAGAAAATGCTCAGCTATATAATAATCATCAAGGTTTAGCGAAGCTCAAAGTAGGTTATTTGGAGCAACGTCACACCGCTGAAGAAAACCGCTCACCAATAATATTTACCGAAGCTAACACATTTAACCCGCAAGCGCAGGTAGCGATAAATATTCGTTGGTTAAACCCCAAACCGAATGAAACCTTTGATGTATATTGGAAAGGGCCCAAATCAAGTTTCGGAAAGGTACACCAACAATTTAAGCAATCTTTAACCATAGACAAAAACCAATCCGGGATACTAACGCGGCTATTTCATCAGCAGCCTTTGACTATTGGCCAGTGGACAATCACCATTAAACAAAATACCAGGCTATTAGGCTCTTATTCATTTTTAATCGATCAATTCACCACGCTACCCGCTAATAGCACTAACATAAACCGCTTAAAATCTGTAAATGTTGGATTGATAAACGATAGCACTGGTTTTACTCCTAAAAACACTCTTGATAGTACGGATAGAATTGATATACAAACTATTTGGTTTTGCGAAGACAGATTCCAGCGGTTTACCTTAGTTTTAGTTTCTCCAAATGGTGAGGGCTTTCCATTTGAACTCAAAGTTTCACCCGGCATTTGCGATAGGTATAAAAAACTAACGCCTCCACAAGCTCTTCAGAGAGGCACTTGGCAAGTAGTCATTTTAGCTGGTGAGCAAATATTAGGAAGTAAAGAGTTTACGGTACAGTAAGTTGGGTCTTGGGTTAATGCAGTATTTTACATTAATTTTTCCATGCAGAACAATTTTTTGTTTTGATCAACCATTAGCCGAATAGGCAGCAACATAATAATACATCTTATGCTACTGGCGTTAGCCAGCTGCGTTGATTGAATTTTTGCCAAAAAAACCAGGCTAAACACAATACCGTTAGTAGTGAAGTTGCTAATAAATAAGCCTTAAAAGGGTCATAATGAACTTTGTAACCCATCCAGGTACGTAGACCATGGTAAGTTAAGATGCCTTGTGGCAAATGCAACTGGTGTCCGACTCTTAATTCTTGCCGATCTTCACCGTTACGCACGACCATATAATGATTTTGTGGTGGCGCTAGCTGAATTGATTTTCTTTCTGCTAACAAATCTTCTTCAGGCTGTAACATAAACCAAAGCTCAATATCGCTATTAGGCACTTGCCAGGAATTCGACTGGTTAAATTGATTGGTCAAAAATGGTGGAAAGTGAATGGTACCTGTTTCTGTCGGCAGGTTAGGACTATTTTCTTGCAGGGCCTGCCAGCTAAACACGGCAGAATAACCAACATTACGACTAACATAAAATCGGTAGTTATTGATAACCAAGGGTTTATGCTCACCAATGACAACTTCATGCGGCCCCGCGTTAGTGGCTACCAAAACTCGACTACGTATTGCGGTAATGGCCACCATAGGCGTGAACTCTAATTGCACGGCAATATTGGTGAAATCACCGGCTTTTAGGCTGTATTGATGCAATAAGCCATTTTTTTGGCCTGCAAGTTTGCCATCAAACACTTCGCCTTCAAATAGTTCGACATGAGCATCCAGATAAGTTAAACGGCTGAGTGCAACTAAAAGCACGGTAAGCAACAAGGTTAAGTGGAACAGTAATAACGGTAAATTACTGCGAAAAGCCTTATTTGAAAATATCGCAGCAACTAAATTCAATAACAATAAAACTAACGGTAATGCTAGCCAAGTTACCCAGGAAAATTCACCATTATAAGCAACAATAATAGTAAAAAGCAGCATAAGCAATAATACAAACGTCAGCTTTACTGAGGCAATTTTTGTGATAAAGATATTCATTTAGTTCCAAACGACGTTTAGGCTACAAGCTACTAGATGCAGGATCAAATAGCATTATAATAGGTTTTCATCGACTAATCTTGACATGTATTCTTCATCCAGCCAGTTCCGCCAGAACCACCCGCGACACCACAATCACTCTCGCCCCAGCTACCACTTTGACTCCAAGATTTTATCCTCATAACCGCTTTGGAGTAATAGGGTGGACAGGTAAAATAATTATTACCAGCACCACTGAAATAGGCCGGATGATCACTATCATTTACATTGGTACCTTCAGCCATACCATCGCACTCTGGGCCAACATCATTTAAGTTCACTAAAAATGCCTTATTTTTCCAGCCATGTGGCAGCGCGACATGGCATTTGGTACAACGGTTGGTGTCAGCCGCATCAATTCTCTTATTATGTGTGCCATGCACAAAACCAGTATTACTATCATTCTCATTATTTAAATAGATAGTTGAATGACAACGAAAACATAAAGTTTGATTGTCACCACCCGACGTTGAAATACTTGTTGGATCCCACTGCCCTTTCAAAATAAAATTATTGCTTGAGCCATGGGGCCCCCATGGCTGACCGGTTTTAGGTGTGGTTGTGTCGGCATTGGTTTTATTGCCATGACAATCGCTGCAATACATGGTTTGGTTGCCGCGATCTTTCCAGGGGGCATTCCAACGCGAATCTCCCCCTTGAGTTCTTCTTGTTGGTCGCATCACCGGATGCCATGACCTGTGGTTATTTGACGCCCAACCACCAGTGCCCGTTCCTTCACCCTGGTGAGACGTTGGCGCCTGAAACTCCATCGCCTGGTTGGTTAAATTGTCAACGCCATTGGTGCCTTTAGTTGTCCCCCCGCCCATTTGTCCTAATTGCGGCGGTTGAGTGCCAAAACCATAATCCGAATGACAACGCAAACATACCTGGTATTCTCGGGTAACATGAGGAGCGGTAACCGCTTCACTAGTACCAACGCCTTTTTTTACTATATAAGCAATGCGGGCATCGGCTGTCACTGGATTGGTGTCAAATGTGGTATCAGAGCCATAATCTGGCTCAACGCCAATTGAGCCTTTTAGCGCCCCTGAGGCAATATTGGTATGACCGGCACCATGATTATGGGTGCCGCCGTCGGCAGAATTATCAATAACAGACGCATTAAATTTCTTTGCTTTCATCACTCGATGCGGGTTATGGCAATCAGTACATTCGACATGGCGATTGAGCGGATTGGTCAGTCCTAACTTACCCCGATCTTCTATAAAATCGCCATCGGTAATATTATGTATTTCAGTTTTATTTTGATCACTGTTGCTAATTGGCATATGGATATTACCCGCATCGTTAAAATCACTGTAAATATCCGGAACAGAGTTAAAAGAAGACGTTAACGCACTTTGTGCTTGTGGACGATGGCACTGATAACAGGTTTGCTCAATAGCACTGCTACCACTTAATTTAGGAGCAGTAATACCATCGGCTGCGTGATCGGTACCCGCTCGTAATAACCGGCGAGAATTATTCACCGTATGGGTATCATGACAATTTAAACAACCGGCTTGCCAAACTTTAGTGCCTAACGGGAATTCTCTTAGGGTAGCCGCTGCGTCTGAGTAGGTTTCATTCGCCGTGCTACTGTTTGCATGTGCTGAAAGGCCCCATGCATTGCCCATTTTATTTTTATCATGACAAGCGATACATATTTGATCGTTATCAGGGTTGAAATTGCCGCCGGTTGCCGGTGTGTTTTTTTGCAACCGATTGGCTCTTAAAAATTTTCTGTTGGTATCCGTCGGATCCCAAATGTGTGGATCATGACAACTGGTACATTGTACCTGACCATTTTCTGTTGGAATTAGTGGATGATCCCCTGGTAAACGATCACCAATAAGCGTCTTGGTTTGTGCATTTTCGGTATAGGTTGCCGTGGCGGGATCTCGCAACTCGCCATCGGCATTGGCTAAATCGGTATTAAACGTAAATGAAATAGGATGATCATTAGACAAGTTAACGCCCAGATCACGAGTGTAACCACTACTGGTACCTGAGCCTGCCCGCATAGTGCCGTCACCAGCGGTGCCTTGCATAACAATGTTTGGGTTAACCACGCCATTTGACACATTAACCTTGCCAATGGCAATTGTGCCATCATGGCATGAGAGACAGAGTTTCGAGCTTCCTCCAGGAGTATTGGCGATTTCACCTCTGGCGTCAAAGGATAATGAATCGTACATGGTATAAGAAGAGTTAGTATTTAATTCACGGTTCCATAACGGCGCGGCACCGCTGGTTGCACCATGTGGGGTATGGCAAAACACACAAATTTGGGTTTCAGTATCAGCACTTAAGGTATTGCCACTATTTGCCGATAAATTATGTTTGGTATTACGAATATTCGATTCTGCGGCCGCATTTGCTGAATCAATGAAGATTAAAGACATTAACAATAAACAACTGCTAAGCACTAGCTTATGTAATAACACCATATTATTTTTGTGAGAGCAAACAGCGCTAACTTGCATTACCAACATACTCAATTATTAACATCCAATAAATAACACTCAATTAAAAAAGCGATTAGTCGCCTAAAAACTGAAAAACAGACACACGGCCATTCATCATATCTGCGATGAACACTCGATCTTTGGCATCAATCCAGATGCCAGCCGGTAAATAAAATTCACCGGGAGAAAATCCGGTACCACCCAAGGGCATGAGAAACTCGCCGTTGCTATTATAAATTAATAGATGATCAAAGTACGACTCTACGATATAAATATTGCCGGCGGAATCGGCAGCAACCCCTTTGGGGCGCATTAAATCGCCTATTTGCAGGCCACGCTCGCCAAGAGTTCGTATATATTCTACTTTACCATTTGCATTAGCAATTAATTGTACTCTCGCCGCCAATGTATCAGCAACTAAAATCCCTTGCGGGTGTTTTGCTAAATATGTAGGGCCGTTGAACTCGCCGTTACCATTGCCACTTTTACCAAGAGTTTCAAGCAATTCGCCTTGATCAGAAAACACTTTGATATTGTCACTAACCGTGTCACTTACATAGATCTTATTTTCTTGTGCTACCCTAACTATCCCTGTCGGCCTAATTAGCGAAGAGTGCTCAATAATACCAATAGGTTTACCGGTAGAGTCTAACCGAAACACTTTACCTAATACAGAATCGGCGACTAAAATTTCATTATTTACGCCAAGCGCCACAGCCACAGGGCTGACAAAATCATAATGTTGCTTGGCATTAGGCCATTGCTCCATGGTGCCATTAACCGTATCAAAGACAAAAACACTTTGATTGGATATATCGGTGATAAATAACCGGCCTAATTCATCACCAACTATCGACTGAGGCCGTTTTAACACTACAGGTTCGTCTTCAAACTCGCCAATAATAAATTGCCAAAGTTTGCCTAAAGTACTTTCATTTTTTTGTTTTATGGCAGTCAGATTGTTTTCGCCGGTAATATCGCCCAGATAAAGATAACGGGCAATTTCATTGCCATATGGCCAAGTTTGTTTGAGATCATTTTTATCGGCAATAAAATCAAATTTACGCGTTTCATCGACCGTACTGCAGGCTGTAATAGCGAAACAAACACACAGTAAAAAAACTGTTTTACTCACATTACCCATAAAAAATATTAATTCTCTTTTTACCAAATAGAAGGGCCCATAGTCTGATGGCCACCTTTTATGCCACTTTTTAAACCTGGTTTACCGGAATGGCAGCGATCGCAATGATCTAATCCCCATGCAATTTCTTCATTATGACACATACCACAATAATCACCGTCCATGATTTTCTCCATGCTGATATCATTGGCGCCGGCTCGCATTTCAAAGCCTAATTCTGAATGGCAAACTTTACAACGAAAACGTACACGATGGAACCAATGGGGAAAAATCACCGGGCGCATATCATTTGCCTCAGAATATTTGTTAAGCACCACGTCCGCATATTCAGCTTTTGCGGAAGTTCCAATGAACATAGCAAGAATAGACAATAGCGATATTAATATCATTTTATTTAAGTTCATCGGTCTGCCTTCTTTTGCTCTTTAACGGGGAGGTAAACTTTACTCGGTTTAGGTTGAGCGCCAGGTTTGCCTTTAAAAGTCTTGCGACTTTGACTATGGCACCGTCGGCATTCGGTAAGTGGAAACGCGACCGCGCCATGACATCTGCCACAGTAGCCACCGGCTAAAATAGCAAACATATTCACCGGAGTTGCACCCGCTTCTTTTTTGAATATTTTATCGTGACAATTATCACAATCTAACCACTCAGTATGGGCTTTATGGGGAAAACGTACCAAAGGCATTCCGGCAGTTGCATCCATAATAATATCTAAATCAAGAACCTTGATTTCGGTGGAGTCATAAAGCTGGGTGCGTGGAACTATCACCTCCTGATTAAGCGCTCTTACCCAATCTACCTGGTTCCCCGTACCTTTAAAATCGGCTGGTGTACCTTGAAACACATCTTCAGGGTTTTGTAATTCCATTAACGCCGGATTTTCAGGATCGTGAAGATTGTCTTCACTTAATTTTTTCCAGCTTCTATCATCGGCCAGTACATTGCTGGCGAATGCAAAGAGAAACAATAAAAGTATTAATGATTTTAGCAACTTAATTCCAACAATTAACAAAAGATTTAAAGCTCCGTCATGGTGAATTTACCATTTGATAAAGCAATAATCAGACCATATAGATATACATAGACATAGACAACTTAAAAAACATCGACATAATAATTGCTTACCCACTAAAATTTATTGTTTGAGGTCAAGTTATGGCGTTTTAGAGTCTCTAAAAGAGCGAATGGAGAATTTTTGTACAACATTCTTTGCTGAATCTTTCCCAAAAATAAGAATGAAAAGCCCAGACACTGTCAAAAATGAGAAAAATAATGACATTTCGTCAATTAATTCGAAAAGTCTAAGTGCAATTTCTCCTTTTCAAGTTAAGTAAGCATAAAATAACAACGCGGTAACGGGAACCGCTAACATTTAGCGACACGCCAACGGAAAATTTTTAAAGTGTGGCATATTAATTGCTTATATAATTTTAGAGCGAATAAAATTGCAAGGTAGCAGAAAATAAAAAGCAGGACGCTAGCATACAAGTTAGAGGATTCCATGTCAGAGTACGCAGTATCAACAGATAAGAACTTCAGTTTTATTGAAATTTGGAACAAGCTAAGCCAAAGTCAAAAAACCATGTTATTTAAGCTCGGGCAAGTGGGCTGGCAATTGGATTATGCTAATTGCTTTGATTTAGACGCCGCCAAAATTATTCACACCAATGGCGATGAAGGATTTGTCAACATTTTAGGAGAAGTCGAATTTTTTAACAATGCCGATAAGCTAACCGCATAAGCGTCTATAGTTTATGCTGAGAACAAATCAATATATTAGGGATGATTGATGACTTTTTTAACATTGAAAGATAACTATTTGTTTTTCACTTGCTTAGCATTAAGCACGGTGATTTTTATTTTTGACCTGTATATCCCACTCGGCGTGGCTGCGGGCGTGCCTCATGCTGGCGTAGTTTTGTTGGCTCTCCGTTCAAATAATCCTGTTTACCCGCTAGTGTTTGCCTTGTCTGGCACCTTTCTTACCATATTAGGTTATTTTTATTCTGCCCCAGCCGGCATAGAGTGGATGGTAGTTACCAATAGAATACTGGCTTTTTTAGCCATTTGGATAACTTACTTACTAGGCGAACAATTAAAAAAAATCCGCACTGAACTGCAAAATAGTGAACATAAATTTTTACTGTTAGCGAAACAATCGCCGACCATGATTTGGCAGGCCAATACGGCAGGACAATGGATTTTTTGCAGTAAGAGCTGGCTCACCTTCACCGGAAATAAACTCGATGAACTCACCGGCCAGGGCTGGCTTGATAATATTCACCCAGATGATCGTGAACAACTCAGCACCAAGTATAACAATCTGATCAACGCCCATGAACCAATGCAAGTAGAGTGTCGAATAAACACAGCGGACAAAATTTACCATTGGTTTTTTATCCAGGGCAGTCCTTGTTATACCGAATCAGGTAAGTTAACCGGTTTTTTAGGCACCGGCCTGGATATAGATAGAAGAAAGAAAGCGGAAGTCTTAATAGCCGAGACTAAGACGAAATACTATCAAAAAGACAAAATGGCCGCCATTGGTGCGCTATCCTCCGGCATTCTTCATGAAATAAGAAACCCTTTAGCTAGTGTCTTCGGTTTATTAAACGAAGTGAAGTTGCTCAATGAGGGTGAGCAATACAGCGAACAAAAACAAAGTTTGGTGGATAACTATCTGGCAATGATTTTTGAGGAGTTAAATCGGTTAACGCGGATCTCTCAAGATCTTGAAAATTTTGCCACTATGCCAACATCGGCACAGGATATCTATGACTTAAACGATATCATCGAAAGAACTTGCCGGTTAATGCAACACGATGAACGCTTGTTTAACATCAAATTAACCCTAAACCTGGACCGAGAATTACCTGCGATGCAAATGATGCCGGATCAGTTTGTACAAATACTGCAACACTTATTAAGCAATGCCGTAGATGCCTGTACTGAACATGGGAAAATTACCGTCACTTCCACATTAATCGATGATAGAGTGGCGATAACCGTTAACGATAATGGTGTAGGCATGACAGAGGATGAGCTGGCACAAGCTGGACAGGAGTTCTTTACCACGAAAGATGATGGTACCGGGTTGGGTTTATCTTTTTGTTACCACATGATTGAGAACATGCAGGGACAACTGACAATAAAGGCAAAACCCAAACTCGGGTGTTCGGCAACGATAACTTTACCAATGTCAGCTTAGCGATTTGATGACATTCTAAAAATTTAACAGTCCGTAATTTAGTATAACTTTCAGTGATTACCAGGTAAAATTTTTAATCTCTTGTTAATTATTCACAATGAATGCGATAGCGCAGGTAAAACAATTGGCACAACAAATTAACAACATAGCCGCTTTACAAGAGCAGTTGATCTCGAAAGCAGAGGTACAAAAGCTAAAACGCAGTACAATCTACAATTATTTGATAAGACTGATGATTGTAACCTTACTCTTAAGCTTGCTAACGGTTGGCGCTTTTTACTTAATTAAGCAGCAAAAAACCCAGCACTTGAGTGCCAGTGTAGAAAATAATATTGACGCTATTGATGCGTTAATTCACAACAACATCAATTTTTTGGAAAATCAGGTCCATATATTTGCTGCCGATCCCGAATTGCATCGCTACATAATCACCAACAGTGAAATATCAAAGCAATTCATCGCAAATAGTTGGCAAACCATTGCTGAACGACTGCATTGGTTTGCAAAAATTGAATATTTGCCCTTATTCGGCAATAACAATATCAGTGTGCAATACGATCAAATAAATAACGAAGCGTTTATTGACGAAAATAGTGAAGGCCAAAAATCACTATTTTCGAGTCAACAAGTTATTCATTCAAACAGTGAGCAATTGCATTTATCGGAAATCGATTTAAATAAAGAGTTTAATGAGCCTACCTATCCACTCACCCCTATTCTGACCATAACCAATAAAATTGATCTGGGCAGTAAAAAATCGGAAGGCTTGCTGAAAGTAAATGTTTACGCCGACAAGTTACTGCAACCCATTAACCAAATAATGGAAAACCCAATTGGTCGTACAGTATTGTTATCCAGTAGCGGTTACTATCTAAAAGCTGATAAAGACGAGCAAGAATGGGGGCAAAGTATCCATTCAAGAAAGCACTTTAATTTTGCCGAGCAGCTGCCTGCAGAATGGCAACAAATTAAACAGCAGCAACATGGCCAAATAACTACCTCTAATGGCACCTTTAATTTTAGAGTGCTTTCATTTAACCACGCAAACGAAGAGCAGTTTATTTACTATTTAGTCAATCAAATTACTGCCGAGCATATATACGACTCTCTGGTAGAACAAATAATTCAGGTGATGGTATTTGGGTTTGCACTATTATTGTTTTCTATCGCCGGCCTTTGGCTAAGCTTTAAAAATCAATTAAACCAAAAAATTCAATCCTATTCACAATCTCTTATCAATGTATTATTTAATTCAGATGATGCCATATTTACTGCCGACAGTAATTGGCAAATCATCTCGATGAATGATGTCTTTAAAAAGATCACTGGGTATCAAACCGATGATATTCTAAATAAACCAATCTCCTGCTTATTTGCTGATGAGATATCAAAAGAATCGTTTTCGGTAATACGCAATGAAATTAGCACAAATGGTTTTTGGCGTGGCGAATTAACCGTTAACAGTAAAAATAAAAGACAAGTGCCCTGCTCATTTTCGGTTGCATCGGTTAACGAAATGAACAGTGATACCTCACATTATGTGATGCATATTATCGATATCAGTGAACAGAAAAAGATAGAGGATGAATTAAAACTGGCTGCCATTGCCCTGGAAAGTAATTCAGGTATTCTTATCAGCGCCAGCAATGGCAACATTTTACGAGTGAATTCTGCTTTTAGTCGCATTACCGGTTATCAAGCCAAAGATGTTATTGGTCAGAACCCAAGAATTTTATCATCGAACACCCACAGTAAAGAATTTTATCAACAATTGTGGGATGCCATTAACATTAAGGGTTGCTGGGAAGGGGAGATTTGGAACAAGAGAAAAAATGGTGACATTTATCCCCAGTGGACTAATATCAGCAAAATAACCGATGCTAATGAAAGTCAATATTTTGTCGCCACCTTTGAAGATATTACCATCAGAAAAGAACTGGAAGAAAAATTAAGATCATTAGCCAGCTCCGACCCTTTAACCAGCTGTTTAAATAGACGCAGCTTTGAAAACCAGGTTAAACAACAACTAAGTCTCGTACAACGTCATCAACAAAATTTGGCGTTAATTTTATTCGATATTGATCATTTTAAGGCGGTAAATGACAATTTTGGCCACGACAAAGGTGACGAAATACTGGTCGCCATTGCCAATACCGCGAGAAACACCTTAAGAAGCTCCGACATTATTGCCAGATGGGGCGGTGAAGAGTTTTTAGTCCTTTTACCTAGTAACGATATACATGGTGCCATGCAAACGGCAGAGCGATTGAGGCGTGCGTTTCAGGCTATGTCGACTTCCCCGCAAGTGACTTGCAGCTTTGGAGTAACAGCATTTACCAATGGTGATGAATTAAATACCATGGTAAAGCGTGCCGATATTGCTCTTTACCAAGCCAAAGACTCAGGTCGAAATAAAGTTGTCCAGGCTGAAGAATTAACCCTAACCCAGTAACCAACCTGAGCACGGGATAATAAGTTTGTATTATTGAACGGGTTTAGTTCTAAACCAGCTTTCTTTTGGGCGAAAGCGATAATAATGGCTTAACGGGTCTTTCAATTGTTGGTCAATACTGGCGTTAAAATCTCTTGATAATGTACGAATATAAGCAACTACCGCATTGATTTCTTGTGAACTAATTTTATTGCCCCAGTCGGGCATCATATTCATACCATTTCGGATACTGCGTTTTAACTGTGCATCACTCTTATCCAAACGTTGGCTAAGTGCAAAAGAAGGAGAATTAACATAATAAGCAATGCCATTAAAGCCATGGCAGCCGGCACAATATTTGGAATAGGTTTGCGCGCCTAATAGGTTTGCGTCAATCGCGGAATCATCGGTATTGGTTGCTGAGGTAATATTATTTTGCTGCACAAAACCATTTCGCAGATACAGTAGCACATTTTCACTCAAACTCTCTGAAAGTGTATTTCCCCATGCGGGCATCAAGCCATTGCCATCTTTAATGCTGGCCAAAAGTTGCGAGTCATCTTTATTTAAACGTTCACCTTTGGCAAAGGAAGGGGCAGCATTGTACGAGGCAATGCCATTAATACCATGACAGCCATGACAAAACGTTTGGTAAACTTTTTCGCCTAATTCAAATGGTGTGCCTGTAAGGAAGTAGTCAATGGCAATAACCTCATCAGAGTACATTTGCTCTTGTTGATACAAGCCAGCATCGACGGAGCCATTGTAATTGGTTTCATATTCTTTTTCAGTTTGGCTAAGCCAGTAGTTTGATTCATCGGCATCTAAAAAACGTTGTGGAATGCCGGGCACGGCTCTGGCGTGCAAGAGCCCTAAGTTACGTTTGGCTAGGGGTAAACCTGCCTCTGCGGCGCGATGAAACCAGGCGTGCGCCAGATCATAATTTTGCTCAACACCCTCGCCAAAAAACAACATATAACCAATGAAATTCTGTATTTTTACATCGCCCTGCTCGGCCTGGATTAAATATTTGTCAAACGTTGTTTTTGCTCGAACTGAAAAATTCGGGGAGTGATCAAATTCATTAGTAAACTCATTGTCATCAAAAGCGTTATCGGCGGTGACGAAAACGACAGAAACACCGATCACGCCAATGACCAGAGCTTTAACCAACCACTTGTGCTTCACCACTACTGTACGTTGCAATATTCTGTATCCTTAACTAAATCATGCTTCAAAATTTACCGATTAAATATTAATACCTTAAGGTAAAGCCTCTAACTCTAGACCCAGTAATTTTTACCAGTTGATTAACAGTCTCATTGACAGACCACTTTATTGCGTCCACTACTCTTAGCTTTATAAAGAAGTTCATCGGCACGGTTTAACGTGCTGTCTATATCTTCACCGGTTACGTATTGGGTTAAACCAACACTGGTGGTGACTTTAATAATATTATCATCTTTATCCCTAATTACCGTATTCTCGCAAGCCTTACGAATACGCTCGGCCACATGAAAAGCCTCACTTGCTGTTTGGTTTGCCAGCACGGCGACAAATTCTTCACCGCCGAAACGGGCAATAATATCGTCATCACGCAATTGAGCGGTTAACACTTTTGCTATGCTAGCCAACACCAAATCGCCGGTTAAATGACCATAATCGTCATTGATCCGCTTGAATTTGTCTAAATCGAAAATCATCAGTGAAAATAAATTACCCTGTTGTTTTTCTTTTTCTAACCGTTTAACTAATACCCGACGATTGATTAACCCGGTAAGTGGATCGATAGTCGATTCACGATAGAGTTTTAACAACATGGTTAATTGTCCGGTTTGCAACCAAATAGTGATGCCGGAGAACATTGAAAATGCCCAGAACTGGTTTAGCGCCGCTAAGGTAAAGACCTCGCCAGTATATATTTTTAGTAACAGGCAAGGAATAAAGACCAAGGTTAAAACCATCACGCTACGGCTGATGGTAAGCGGAAATAAGGCCAGCATGGCGACAATTAAATATGGCATGAGATCATAACCGGCAAGAAATTCTTGGTTCGTGCCATGATGAATAATCACTTCACTGGCGACATAAAACAATGTAGGCAACAAAAAGGCCAGCGGCAGCAACCAGGTAGTGGCAAGGCGAATATTATTGCGCTTGCAAAAACAAACAAAGGTGAACAAAGATATGGCTAAAAGCAGACGAGCAACCAATAACGGCTGGTATTGCTTTGCCTCTAAAAACACCAAGTCGAAAACAAAAGACAAGGGCACAAAAACAGCAAATAACAATGCCATTACCCTCAATCGACCGAGAATGAAATCGGCGCGGGTATCGATAAAATCGGCCGAATAATTTTCATTGGTTAACACGTCGGATAATTGAAAACCAAAAGACTGTAAGGCGAATTTTTTATAAAATGGTAATCGTCGTTTTTGCGTAGTTACCAGTGAAGCAGCAGATTTTCTGCGTTCCTTGCTTGATTTTGTCATGGCTAATTATTTTCAAGTTTTATGGTTAAGGTATTGAACATCAACAATGATTTGTTATGCTAAAGTTATCATAACTTAGCAAACAGGCCATTATTTTGATCAAGCTCACACTTTCTGCATTATTGATTACAACCTCGCTTTCATTGTCATCTCTTGCTGTTGCCACTGAAACTTTTGAACAGGGTTTCAAGTATGCTGAGCAGCAAAATTATGCCCAGGCGATCAAAATTTGGCAGCCACTAGCCGAGCACGGAGATGCCCTGGCGCAGAGTAATTTGGGCGTATTCTATGAGAATGGCTGGGGCGTAACCGCAAGCCTTGAACAAGCACTAACTTGGTATCAAAGGGCCGCAGAACAAGGCCAGGCCGATGCCCAGCATAATTTAGCCAGTATGTATCAACAGGGCCATGGCGTAGCAAAGGATTTAAACAAAGCCGGCGCCTTATATTTACAGGCCGCGGAACAAGGTCATGGCGCTTCACAATTGAGGCTAGGCCTGATGTTTCAAGAAATTGAAGATTTTGCCCAAGCGGGCTTTTGGTATAAAAAAGCGGTTGCCTTAAACGTTGAAGGTGCGCAAAAAAACTTAGACTATTTGTGTCAACTATCACCAACATCCTGCGAATAACCCCATGAACAAAAAAAGATCTGCCAAGGCAGATCTTTTTTTGTGGTTAGTTAAATTATCTAGTTAATTAAATCATCCAATTTCGCTTGCTCAGTGGCCGATAAAGCGACTTCCTCAACGGCTTTATTGCCTGAGCGGCGACGCACCGAGATAAAAATTCCGGTAAGCACCAGCAAAAACAACGCCACCGGGCCAAACCAAAGTACATAGGTCATTTTATTGACTTTCGGTTTATAGAGTACAAAATCACCGTAGCGATAGACCATAAAGTCAACGATCTGTTCGCTAGTTTTACCGTCTTGCAGCATATCGTAAACAATTTTACGCAAATCAGCGGCAATGGGTGAATTGGAGTCGGCCAGATTTTGATTTTGACATTTCGGGCAGCGTAATTCTTTGGTTAATAACTGAAACTGCTGTTTAGTTTGTGGATCTTTAAATACATAGGTGTCTACCGGGCTTGCCCCGATAGACAACGAGAAAAAAAACAACGCGCAAATGACGACTAAAAATATTGGTTTACTCATAATAATTACCCTTCGCTGGCAAAGATTTCTGCTTCAATTTGTGCAATTATCGGCATAAACTCTCGTTGCCAAACAATGCCGTTAATCGGACCGGCGAAGCGTTTACGTATGGTACCAGTATGGTCGATGACAAACGTTTCTGGAGCACCAAACACCCCCAAATCTAATCCTAACGAGCCATCAACATCAAAAATAGAGAACACGTATGGGTTTTTATAATTTTGCAACCATTGCATCGCCGCATGACGCTCATCCTTATAGTTTACACCATAGAGTTTTACCTTGGGGTTACGGGCTAAGTCGACCAAATAAGGGTGTTCCTGCTTACAGGCCGGGCACCAGGTTGCCCACACATTAAGCAATACTATGTTGCCTTTTAAATCGGCGGTAGAAACCACTGCATTACTATTTTCCAGTTGAGTTAACTGAAACTCAGGCATTTTTTTACCAATTAACGCCGAAGGCATGGCTTGTGGGTTTAAAAATAACCCTCGATATAGCAAAAAGCCTAATAACATAAAACCGATTAATGGCAAAAAACGAATTAACTTAGCCACACTTTATCCCCCCTGTGGTACTGCATCTTCAATAACAAATTGGCGTACCGGCTTGGCCACTTTACTGGCAGCTTTGGCTCGGTAACGCTTACTCATAATGGCTAAAACGCCACCGAGAGCCATAAATAGAGCACCAAACCAGATCCAGGCAATAAACGGTTTGTAATACAAACGCACCGACCAGGCATTACCCGGTAAAGGGTCGCCTAACGCCGCGTAGATATCACGAAATAGACCAGAATCGATGCCGGCTTCGGTCATGCCCATGGTTTGTACTAAATAGGTACGGCGCTCGGGTTGCAGTAAAGTAACAAATTTTCCATTCTGATATACATTGATTTGTCCCTGCACTGCACTGTAATTTGCGCCCTGTACATTTTTGGTACCAGTAAATTCCAGGCTGTAACCTGAAAGCTGCACTTGTTCATTAACGGCCATACGAACATTTTTTTCTAGCTCGTAGTTCGACACCATAGTGACACCTATGATGCTAATCGCCACACCGATATGGGCAACGACCATGCCCCAGTGATTCAATGGTATTCTGCCGAGTTGCCAGTCACCGTCTTTATTTTTGCCGTTATTGACAATATCTTTGCCGGCGGTGAGTATTACCCAACAGGCGACGCCCATACCCAAACTAACAAGCAGGTTTAATTGGCCATCGACTAAAAATGGCCATAACAAACCAAAACCAATACTGCTAATGGCCAACGGTTTTAATTGTTTGGCAAGCTCGCCCTTACGCGCCTTTTTCCAGCGAATGAGTGGCCCAACGCCCATCAAGAGAAACAATACCGTCATCATAGGGACAAACACCGCATTGAAGTATGGCGCACCCACCGAAATTTTGCCTAAGCCCATGGCATCAATGATCAGTGGATACAGCGTGCCTAATAAAATGGTGATCACCGTCACCAGCAAGATACTGGAGGCGACTAAAATCGTGGTTTCACGAGAAAGTAAAGTAAATCGATTTTTACTACTCACTTTCGGCGCACGTAATGCGTATAAGGTTAGCGTTACGCCGACGGTAATGGCTAATAAAACTAATAGAAATCCGCCTCGCGCTGGATCTACCGCAAATGAATGCACCGAGGTGAGCACGCCTGAACGTACCAGAAAAGCACCTAAAAGATTTAACGAGAAAGTAAAGATGGCCAATAACAGCGTCCAGTTTTTAAAGGTATCACGTTTTTCACTGACAGCAAGACTATGAATAAGCGCAGTACCAACCAGCCAAGGCATAAAAGATACATTTTCTACCGGATCCCAAAACCACCAGCCACCCCAGCCAAGTTCATAATAAGCCCACCAACTACCAATCGCGATACCCAAGGTTAAAAAGGCCCAGGCGGCCACGGTCCAGGGACGTGACCAACGAGCCCAGGCAGCATCCATCTTGCCACTCATCAATGCCGCAATCGCAAAGGCAAACGCCACGGCAAAACCAACATAGCCCATATACAACATTGGTGGATGAATAATTAATCCGATATCCTGCAGCAACGGATTTAAATCTCGGCCTTCCATAGGAAAGTTAGGCAATAAACGCTCAAACGGGTTAGACGTGAATAAAGTAAAGGCAATAAAACCTACGGCTATCATCCCCATTACCGCTAACACGCGAGCAATAAAAACTTGCTCCATCGCTTTACTGTATACGGCAACGGCAAATGTCCATGCGGTAAGGGAAAACACCCAAAACAGCATAGAGCCTTCATGCCCGCCCCATACGGCACTTATTTTAAAATAAATTGGCAACAGACTGTTAGAATGGCCGGCGATGTATTTCACTGAAAAATCGTCAGTGGCAAAACTGTAAGCAAGGATCACAATACTGCAAGTGACAAATAAAAACATGCCAAAACTCAGTGGTTTAGCAAAATTCATTACGCGGCTATTATTTTGCCAGGCGCCGACTAATGGCACCACACTTAGACAACAGGCAAAAGCAAAAGCAATAATTAATGAAATGTGGCCTATTTCTGGGATCATCATATTTCCTAAATTAAGCAACCAATAAGATTACTTATAAAAACATAGGCAATATTGTAACAACACAAAAAAGAGGATAGCTTGATTCTAATCAAATCAACGCATGACAATGGCAGGTTCGAGTGATACGAGATGTAGGCTGCTTTTATCAGCAGCCTAGATCATTAAGCTACTCAGAGTTTTTTTTTGGTAAATTGGTACTGACACTTTTGCTTTGGTTCATAACATCCGAGTAATAGTTATCCTTAAACAGACTCAAATCTGCTTCATATCGCTTAATGGTCTGGTCAGCAGACTTTTTCTGTTTGACCAATTCCTTATACCTTTTGGTTAATTCCACCAATGCTTGTGCTTGCTTAACGTATTTGCTGGTGAGTTCATTAAACTCGTTGCTCTTATCATCATATAAGTCATTGAGCCCTATATTATAATTTTTTAAATTAGCGCAATGATGATTGAGCACATTTTTTGAGGTAACGGTTTCTTCCAATTTCTCTGTTAAGCTAGAAACTTTTTTGCTTTCACATTTCTGGCACTTGCTTAAGAATTTAGACTCAACCGCTTTGTACTTGCCGATTTGAATCTGTAAGCCTTCAATTTGCTTGTCCATATCAGCTTGTAACTGCAACATTTCAATACGAACTTCGTCTTGTGATTCCTGCCTAATTAGCTGATACAATGCTTCCAGTTCATTCTCAATATTCTGATTCATAGCTTTCCTTCGCCTTAATATAGTTTTCCATCGTCCTGAGATAGCTTTTCAATTTCCGCTTCCAGTCGTTTACGTTCGGTAATATCCTCAAAGGTGGCCACGTAATAAATAATCTCACCGGCATCGTTTTTAATGCTAGATATGGTGATCCACTCGGGATAAATACTACCATTTTTATGGCGGTTGTAAATTTCACCTTGCCAGAAACCGGTATCAATAATTGCTTGCCACAAATGTTGATAAAATTGTTGATCATGTTTGCCGGAAGACAAAATACTGGGATTTTGACCAAGTACGTCTGCTAAGTCATAACCGGTAATATCGGTAAAGGCTTTATTGGCTCGAATAATATTGCCGTTTCTATCGGTAATGGTGATTGCACTGCGAGTATCGAAGGCCGCGGCGGCAATTTTAAGTTCGTTTTCCATCATTTTTCGTTTGGTAATATCGAGCATTTGTACGACATAGTGCAGCACCCGACCTTTGATAGATTTTACCGAACTGACAAAAATCAAATTTGTCGTTTCACCACCATCTTTGCGTTTATTTTGCAATTCGCCTAGCCAAAAACCATCTTGATCAACGGTTTTGGTCATTTCTGCCAGCAGATCAGCATCGTCAAACAGATACAGGTGATCGCACGGCATGCCGGCAACATCATCCAGTAAATAGCCGGTAGATTTGCTAAAGGCTTTATTAACCGCATCAATGTTCCACTTTGAGTCGGTAATTAAAATCGGCTCTTTTGAGAAAAATAAGGCCGAGATCAATTCTAAAGAATTGTGTTCCACTTGCTTTCTCAGCTTACCTTTAAAAATTACAATAATTTCAAATATTGCCAAAATCAGCAGTAAGGCAAACACCAGGTAAAGATTACTTATTTGCGCACCATATTCGGCGTCTACGTCATTGCGGTTAATATGCTGAATAACAAAATATCGCTTCACCTCGCCAAGGTTATCAACAAAGTCTAGTTGTCGATAAATAAAGCGGTCATCGGTACGGCTGAACTCGCCTTCAGCACTCTGCATTGCCCGCCAAACATCGGCATATTGATCACGAAATTTAACCGTTTGTGCCCCGGCGAGATCAAAAGACCAGTTTTGTTCACTTTCATACCCTTGTAAGTAATTTCCTTGTTCGTCCACCACTAGGGAAACGCCCGGAAAATTAAAGGTGACATCATTAATCATCGAGAGCAGTTTATCGGCAAAAAAGTTAACCACTATGTAGCCGGATAAATGTTCCGGCGATAGATACACCGGCATTGCTATTCTGAGCACCGGTGTTAACGGGTAACTCAGTTCATTATATTCGCGATTTAAGTTGATTGCTGAAATATACATTTCATGTTGTTTCAGGTTTTGTGCCTGCTGGAAAAAATCTTCGGACCGAATATTTTGCACCACACCAATATGCTCGGCGATGCCTAACTCGGCGTCAAATTTAACTTTAAGCAGTTCATAACCGTTGTTATCAATGTAGCGAATTTGATGGATCCAGTTCAGCTGTTCGGTAATGGTCAACCAATTATCGACAATGAATTGTTTGGACAACTCATTTTTATCCATAATAAAACGTTGTAATTCCGATTCCGAATTCAATTGAAAAACGACATTTTTGAGAAAATTAAGCTGATTATTATGCAGCGACTTAACCGTATCGAGATTATACGACGCTTTCGTGGCGGCTTTATCGAGTTCGTTTTCGGCAATATAGTTAAAGCTAAAGACGGCGGTAAATAGTAGAGCAACGGAGACAACAACGATTGCCAAGGCAGCGCGTTTATTGTTTTTTTGTTTCAATTTAAGCATTGCTTTTGAAGAAATGATTTGCTCAATTGAGTTTCTATTCTGAGTGTTCGCCATATCATCTAATCCATTGTTATATTGATCGTTATATTGATTGTTATGTCTGTTGTTATGTTTGTTATTTTTGTTATTTTTGTTATTTAAATTAACTTACTATAATCCAGGGGTTATATCTATTAACCAGGGATAAACACACCACCCATTCTAATAGCTCTGACCAATTCTTTCGTCGATTTTTCCAGCTCACTGATCGCCTGCTCAAAATCGCTATCGGCGGCCATGTGCTCGGCTTGTTGACGATAGTCTTTAGCTTTGGCCACCCGGTCTTGTATGCGCTTTTTAAATGCGGCGGGCTTAGTTGCTAATTTCTTCTCAATGAGCAGTTTGATCAACATTTGGTGAGTATCGTTACGATCGAGTTCGTAAGCGTACTCTTCTTCAATCGATTCAAAGCTCAGCTCGCGCACCAATACATCACCACGGCGCATATTTTCAATGCCGGTTTTGATTAACAAATACGCCTCATCGAGCTGTTCTCGCGCTTTGTCAAAATCTTTTTTTCCGGCTAATTTGTCGGCCGAGGAGGTTAATTCCCTGACATAATCTCTAATTTTATCGGTTTCATCCTGATTATCCTTTTCAATGGCAATACGCTGTAAGGCTTCAAGTAAGGCGTTAACACTGAGCTGGCGACGTTTATAATCTCGTTTTTTCTTGCGATCGACCAACGATTTTGGCGAGGCTAAGCGGATCGCCTGATACATTTGTTTCACCGCTTGATCGAGTAGTTTATTGACTTTGTCGTTATCGCTTTCTGTTGCCGCTTGAATATAAATTTTACGAGCCTTAATGTAGGCATCGTGTGCCTCTACATTGGCACTTTTCATCACTTGCTTCGCCCCTGAAGAGATGCCTAACAGCTTGCGCAGATAACCAAATCTCGAGGGTTTACCGGCAATATCATCGGGCAGAGGAAAGGCCGCAAGTTTTTGCTGCAACTCAGGGTTGACTACCGCACCAGAGGCAGTGGTTGTACCCGTAAAAAGTAGGGTGATAACTAGCACAGTTATGATGTAAAAGAACTTCATTGATACATTCCTAAAGTATATTTAAACCTGTCATTCGCAATGCGCGTTTCAGTTGTTCGTTCGCTTGCTCTAGCAATTTTATCGCTTCAACATATTGACGTTTATCGGCTAGCGCACTGGCCCGTTTAGCTTTGGTATCAGCCATTGCCACATGGCTGTCAATTTTAGCCAATTTTTTAACCGACAGTTTGCTGTTGTTTTTGCGCATTTTAACCAGCATTTGAAAGCTTGCCAGGCGTTTAAACTCATAATCGCATTCATCTTGGGGGGTTTCAAAGTCAAGACTGATCACCGTTGTTTGCTTATCTTTCAGGCGAGTTAAAGTCATCACCAACATGCGGTAGGCATCTTCCAGTTGACGCTTGGCTGCATGCATTTTTTGCTCAGCAAATAATGTATCTGCCCGGCTGACAATTTGCTTCACTTGCAGCTGCTGCTGTAATCCCCAAGAGTCCGTTTTATCGGCTAGTGTTTGCCGCAGAGAATGGCTAAACTCAGTGACCGATTGTTGTAATTTTTTGTATTCTTGCAGGCTTACTGCGGCTGTTGGCGCTGTTTTTTGGATGAAGCTACGGGCATAAGTCATATTAATGAATGCTTGATCCAGGTGATCTTTCGCGGCTTTGTTATCGCCCTTAGCCAAGGCCTTACGCGCTAAGTTCACTTCATTTTTGCAGTACTGGTAACTGTCGGCAAACATTGGCTCGTTGGCAAACAACTCAGCGGATTTTTTTTCAATATCGATTAAAATATAATCGATGAGTTGTAACTTTTTTTGCAGCTGATGTTGTAACTGCGCATCAGCGGGCACGGGTGCGGCCGAAACATTCGGCTGCACCAGTGCCATGCTCAAGAACATGGTTTTTAATAAGTTAAAACCATAATTTTTGCTCATTATTTTCTACTCGCCACTAATGGCTTTTTCTTGTTTTGAGAATGACATTTACGACAATCAGACACCGGGAACGCCACTTTACCGTGGCAGACACCACATTTTTCGCCCATTAAAATAGCGGCCATACTAATTTGGTTGGCACCTTTTTTCGGGATAAAGATATCGGGGTGACAGTTTGAACAATCTAGCCATTGGGTATGCTGTTTATGTGGATAAACCACATTCGGCATCGAACCTTTTACTTCCCGTACAATGTTTAAATCCATCACAAATGGCTGTTTTGTATCATCGGCCTTGTCCCAACGTGGCGCAATTAAGCCATTATTCAAGGTTTTCACCCAATCTACTCGGTTACCAGAGCTGGATTTTTCCAAGTTGGTAAACAATTCTCTAGGTGGCTGTAACATATAAGCGCCTTCACCATCGGGGTCATGAATACCATCTTCAAACGGTGGTGGATTCCACTCTGAAGGTGGCTTCATCAAGCGGTTAAAGTTCATCACTTTTGATTTTTTCGGTTTTTTGACTGTTTTAACAACCGCTTTTACCACTGGTGTTGGCGCCGGCTTGGCTTTCGGTTTAGCCTTTGCTTTGCTTGCATTTGCTGCGGCTCTTACTCCGGCCGAATCGAGGAAATAAGCAATCGCATCTTTAATGTCATTATCGCTTAAAGTTGGATTACCACCTTTCGCCGGCATAGAGTTCAAACCATTTAAGGCATTCTTTTCAACACCAACAAGGCCTTTTTCCATCCGTTTTTGCCAGTCGGCTTTATCGCCAATTTTGGGTGCCCCCATCACGCCTGCTTTATGGCAGGCAACACAGGAAATATCGGCTACTTTTTTGCCATTAGCCACATCGGCAGCACTAGCATTGTAGGTGAATAGAGCAACAATTAAGGCTGTTAATAATTTAATAGATTTCATCTTTATTCCCTACTTCTGCTCTGGTTTTTTATCATTTGAAACGAGTTGCTGCACCGTAGAGCCATGCACTTGCGTTGGCGTATCCGGTGTGCCCGAGTGGCATAAATTGCAGTTTTCTACTGCCCAGGCGATTTCGCCATTGTGACAAGCGCCACAATATTCACCATCAATAATTTTTAACATATCAATTTCATTGCCACCGGCTTCAAATTTAAAGCCTAAATCGGCATGACATACCTTGCAGCGAAACCGGGCGCGATGAAACCAGTGAGGAAATACCACCGGCCGCATGCCAGCTTCTTCAGAAAAGTTGTTAATGACCACATCACCGTATTCGGCATGTGCAGGTGATGCGGTAAATAGGTTAAAGCTAAAGAATAAACCTACAAACAAAGCTAAAGCGGAAAACTTTAACTTCAGGCTACTTTTTATTTTCACGTTTTCATCCTTTGGTTATGCTGACAACAAACAAAATGGTAAAATTATGTTATTGAAAATTAGCGTTTTTATCATTTGTGGCAAATTGTAACTAGGATTAAAAGAGGAAAGTCTGTTGTAAATCAAATTTTGTAAAGTTTTACTGAAAAACAGGAAATATTTATTAGCCAATCAGAAATTAAAATTGCGTCTCACATTAATGGAAATATGATAATTTTCTTCGGTTAACGTGCTGTCAAGATCAAATGTTAATAGGCCAACTCGATAATCAAGTCTGTTTCGCCAGGTTGCTATCTGGTTATCAATTCTAACGTCCTCTTCGGGAAGTAAGTCATTAAATGGCACCTCTAATTCAGAAGTAAAGCGTAGGTTTGTTACCTGCCAGAGTTCCGAATTGCGGTAAAACAAACTGCCCCAGGCACGACTACTTTTACTTATTTCGCCATCATCATTAATGGTATTGGTCCATTCAAAAACAAAGCCTCCGCCCCAACTATCGCTTTCGCTGAGTAATACGTCGCGATTAACGGTAAAATAGGCTCTTTGAAATTGGTAAGGATCGTCGCTTAAATGACGAGTATCCGAAAACGACAATTGTGCAGAAGAATTGACACCATTTTGATAATCCGACCAACCAAAGTTTAAATCATGATTTATTTTCCACTCATCTGGTTCAGCATCTTTAGCGCTGTCAACCACATGGTTTAAACTTTGATCAAAACTAATTCTCAATGATGTATCAAGCGGGGTTAACTCTTTACTAATGCCATTGCCTAAAGCGAGTGTATAGCTCTGACCATTTATACCTCCAGCCTCAATACCGACACTATTGCCAACAAACCAGTTTAATTTTATTGATTCTGACAAATCTTTATTATCATCATAATTAGCCGAGAGTAAAGTCGAGTAGAAATTAGTTTGGGTATGCTGATCATTTAAATAATTACCATCTAAACTGCCACTAAATCGCCAATTATCATTATAATCCCAGTTAGCGCCGGCAAACACATTGATAATATCATTTACCCTGCTTTTACTTTGAACGTCAGTTTCTTGCTCAGTTCGATTGGCAAAGGCATTAAAATTATAGGTTAAATTGTCATACTGTTTAGAAGCTATATACGAAGATATATTTATTTGGGCCAGATCGAAACGATTTATATCTTCAATGTCTTCTTCAGTAATTGTGCTTTTGTTACTGCTTATATCGGCCGCCAAATAGGTTGAATCTTGGCCGCTGGTAAACCAATTCTGCTGGTACTGCAATGACATATTTTCATCCAGTAACTCTCGCTTGTTTTGATTAAAGCGACTCTCTTGATCTTTTCGTTCTGACCTGGCGATTACTGTGTAGTTGCTACTTTGCAAGTTATCGGTAAAATTGAAATCAAATTGTTGATTAAAACGATCGTGCTCTTCGCCACCACTGCTATCGGCATCCTCAGTGTCAAAATTTGCCCGATAATAGGTAGACGCTGAATAAGACGCTTTCTCTGGTTTATAAGTGTTGTTTACGGAAAAATCGGTTTTATAGTAACGGTAAGCGTGAGTGCTGCTCACTTCACCGATGCGTTGCCCTAAGGTAAATGTTGTTGGATAGGTTGAATCGGGGTAAAGCTTAATTGAACTTTGCGCATAAGCAGTCAGGATCGAAGTGTTATCATTCGTACTTATGTCATAACTATTAATGCTAGCGGTTAACTGTGTTCTCACCTTAGCGGTCGCTATCCAAGGTTTATCGATATAACCCTGCCAAATGTTTTCATTAATAATATCACCAATCCATGAGGTGTTGACTCCCTCCTCGGAGCCTTGTTCATTTCCTCTTATAGCGCCATTATCACTAAGAGACAAGCCGACAAAACCACGAGTATCGCTATTACTTTGAGATAAATTAAGCCATGGACTGGCCTCAACTAAACTAGAGAAAGAGAAAATGCCAAACCCCAAGCCAAGCAAAGTTAATAGGCCCAATCTATCGCGCACTGAAACTGCCTTAGTTAAAATATGTTTGTTATTGAAAATTATTTATTGGAAATTTTCGTTAAACTCAATAACGGCGGCTAGTTGCAGCTCAGCCAACTTATCTTGCCAAACCTGAGTTATTGCGGCTCGCTTTGCTAAGCGACCGGCTCGAGTTTTTACCTCTTCAAAGCTATGAACGGTTTCTGGCTTGCGCTCTACCAGTTTAAAAATGGCCAGACCATCGAGTAAAAGCATGGGCTTGGTGTACTCTCCAGGCTGCATGGTTTCCAGCTCTTTTTCGACATCGGTTGAAATCATCCCTTGATGAACTAGCCCCATATTGCCGCCTTGGTCAGCAGTTACATCGGTAGAATACAACTCGGCTAATGTGGCAAAGTCTTTGCCGTCGACTAATTGTTGGTGAATATCATTAATTTGCTCGCGTACCGCTTGCCAAACAAAGCTTCCAGCACTTGGCTCTACCGCCAATAAAATAATTGCGACATGATTTTGAGGCGGCTGAGTGAATTTGTCTCTGTTTTCACTAAAGAATACTTTTACCTTTTCCTCCGATAATATCACCTGTTGCTTAATCAAGCGTTCATACTGCTCGGCCAGATCTTGTATTTCCAGCATGCGATGGTACATCGGTAACAATTTTGGCTTAACCAATTGCCATTGTTCGTTTGCCGCATATTGATTATCTATTGCTGACAATTTTTTTTCTATTTCTTCGGCATTGGCAAATAGATTTTGGTTTTTCGCCTGCTGCGCCGCCAATACGGCATTAATTAACTCATCTTTTTGCTCTCGGGCAAAAACATCTGCCTCTCCTTCAGGTGGTTTACCGTGATAAAATTTGTTTCTGGTTTTATAGGCATAATATTCTTTAAATAATGCTACCGATAAAAATTCCGCATTAACCTGGGCAAACTCTTGTTCAAAAGGCGAAAAAACGGCCGTTATTTCCTCGGATTGACTCTCAGCTTGTTGTTGACCAATGACCGGGAAAATGGTTAATCCGCAAACGATAAGTATCCACTTTTTCATAATGTAAATCTCTTTAAATATTTTCTGAAGGGGTTGCGTTACATCGGCGATAAAATACCCGTTGAAGGCTATTTTTTATTCTAGCAAGCAAGCAAGAAAGTCAGTAACACATAATACATAGAACAACGTTATATTCAATAAAGTTAAACTTTAGCAACTTTAGCAATTTTTGTTTTGATATAAGTCAGTTTTTATTTTAATTATTGACATTATTGTCCCTGCTACCCTTGTCATCTCGACATGAGTATCCGCAAAAAAAAAGCGTATAACTCTTACAGTCATACGCTTGTACTGTTGTGAACAATATTATTTATCGTGACAAGCCAAACAAACTTTACTGTCAGTATTCGGAATACGTAAGAACGTCTTGTTGCTTGCTTCATGTGGATCATGACAGGTTGCACATTCTACATAAGGCTGAATACCTGCTTGTAGACCAGTACCAGAACCCGTACGCGTGTATAAAATCATATCGGTTTTTTCACGGTTTGCAGTACTATCAGTAGCTGTGGTATTCACCCACCAAACATCGACGCCATTTGGCTTAGCATAAGATGCGCCATTGAAATCGCCATCGACCATCGCGGCGCCAGATGTTGCACTGGTATCAGTTGATGTATAACCACCACCTGCGTATTGAATACCTACCGGGTGATCATTTTTCAAACCATCTGAATCGGTGGTAATCGCGGCAAAACCGACCAATTTACCATTTGTTGCTGTGGTACCTGTTGAACCTGTCCAATCGAAGGCAGAAATGGTATCTGCTCCTGAACCAGACTCGTTACTCATTACGTCCATCGCTTGCGAGCCATCATGACAAGACAAACACGCCACAGATACAGAACCAACCGTTTCAATTCTACCATCGATTGTCGTTGATGCCATATCACTGTAGGTAGAATAACTGCCGGTGCCGGCGGTTTTGTTCCATAATGGAGCTGATATCCCCGTATTCGCGCCATGCGGAGTATGACAGAACACACAAACCTCTGTTGCATCTCCTGTCCCAGTAACACTGTCGAGATTGTTAGCTCCGGTACCATTGCTACCTAAGTTGTGCTTACTACTTACGATACTTGCACTCGCCGTAGCCATGGTTAACACGCCAGCGGCGATAATTGTTGCAAGAACACTTGCTTTTGTTGTTAATTTCATAACATCTTCCTCTTTTAAAATTTCGTCATGTTCATCGAAGTTGATGAACTTCGATGTTTGATTTTTCATCTAAGAATTATCATTGGTTTGAAAATTCCTAAATCGCTTTAATTGTTAATCTATTATGTATAAAGCAACTGCCGTGCCAAAGAAGAAAACCTTTACCTAAATAATTTCATTAAAATAATAAATCTGGCCGTACCCCCTATTCTCATTGGAGTTAAAGGCTAGCTAAAACTTCAGATTTAATGTAATTAGCTCTAATAATTCGCGCTAACCTCATAGAAACAGTTTTCGGGGTGGAAATCTGCAACCATTTTTCTCAACAATGAGAATGCAATCTTAAATGTGAAAATTGGGAACGGGGAACGGGGAACGGGGAACGGGGAACGGGGAACGGGGAACGGGGAACGGGGAACGGGGAACTATTTAGTGTTTAATCTTGATGTCAAGCATAAAGCAAAAAATCAGCTATTTTAAAATAACATCGGGAGCCAAGTTCCCGATGTAGATGCTGTAATTTATGTAAATGGGTTAATGATCAAAGTGGCTAATGCGGGCGACACCGCCGTAGCTGCCAATCCATAATGTGCCATCATCCTGAATGTCCATAGAGAAGATTGCATCGGCAAATAAACCATCTTCTGTGGTATATAAGGTAAACTCATCACTATCAGGTAGTTTTTTTGCTATGCCTTTATTGGTTCCTACCCAAAGCGTACCATCTTTCGCCATATCTAGCATAAAGATATGATTCGAGGGTAACCCATCGAGATGAGTATAAACTTGCCAGTTTTCGCCGTCAAAACGATTTAAACCTGCGCCCCAGGTACCGACCCAAATATCACCATTGCTGGCAACATCCATAGACACGATATAGTTAGGGTTATAGGCAGTGTTCACTCCGGTTAAGCCTTGCTCAACTTTTTGTTGAGCATGGTGGCGAGAATATTTGGCCGGATCGCGTTTAAACGGATTAAAATCTTTGACCAGTTCGTAATCGGCACCCAGGCCATCTTCGTGTTGCCAGTTTTGCCATTGGTTATCTTTAAAGCGAGTCAACCCCCCTTCGGTCGCTAGCCAAATTTGGCCGTTAGGACCTTCCGCCAAACCATATATCCAATCGTTAGGAATGCCGCCTTGCGTATTTTCAACGGTGAATAATTGCCAGGCCTCCGGGTTATCAAGCTCACTGTTAATAATGCGATTGACCCCGGTCCACGTGGCAATCCATAAATCTCCATTTTTCGCAGTTAGCACATCATAAACAAAGGCATCGCCTAAGCCATCGGGTACATTATAAATTTTAAAATTATTGCTGATTTCATCCAAAACAGCCAATCCGCCACCATAAGTCCCGATAGCCATGCGAGTATCATCAATACGACTCACATGAAAGACCCCATTTGCCAATAAGCCATTACGCACATCAAAATGTCGATAATCTTCTGTAGTTAAGTCATAACGGATTGCCCCGCCGGAAGTACCAACCCACATGACATCGCCATCAGCAAAAATTGATTTTACATTACGATTTCCGACATTAAAGTGCACAAACTTACTTTTAGGTTGCTCTGTTTGCAATTCAGTTGACTGCTGTTGTTGCTCTTTATCTTGCACTTTTTCTTGCACTGCTGGTGGCGGTGTTACATTAGCCGTTTGAAATGACTCTTCTGCTGTTGTTAACCATAAGCCAACACCAACAAAAGCTAACAAAACAATAATGGCTATTAATTTTTTCAACATTTTCTCTTACCTATTTAATCACTGTGGCTTGTAAACGAGTGACACCGCTACGCGTACCTACCCAAATATCACCATTGGCCGTTTCGGCAATCGAATACACATTGTTATTCAACAAGCCGTTGCTTTGGTTAAAACTTTGCCAATTAACACCATCAAAGCGAGACACGCCACCATTGGTACCAAACCACATCGCACCATCTTTTGCCTGAATAATGGCATAAACAATATTACCGGTTAAACCATCTTTTTGGCTCAAATTATGCCATACACCGTCTTTAAAGTTTGACACACCGGCACCCCAAGTACCCACCCAAACAGAATTATCACGTTCGTCCAATTTAAGAGCAAAAACGTAGTTTGGATTGTAAGTAGCCTTACCGCCAGTTAATATACCCAAATCGTGACGAGAACGCGTGCCAAGACCGGTATTTTTACTGTAAGGCAAACCATTTTCATTTTCGATACCTATGCCATCTTGATGAGTCCAGTGCTGCCAGTTTCCACCATCAAAACGAGTCACACCGCCTTCGGTGCCAAACCATACGGTACCATCTTTCTCGATATCTAAACCATAAACCCACTCATTAACCAATTCTTTCACATAGGTATCAAACTTTAGAGTTTTGCTATCCACTCGGTTCGCCCCAGCCCAGGTACCAACCCACAAACTTCCATCTGGGTGATTGGCAAAAGAGTATACCCAATAATCAGCGAGACCATGAAGTGGAAAAAAAGTTTTCCATTCACCATCTTTATAGCGAGACATACCGCCGGCATTGGTGCCAAACCATTTATAGCCGCTTTGATCAACATTTACCGCAAAAACGTATTCATTGGCCAAGCCATGCTCTCGGGTAAACGTGGACTTTAAATCACCACTGACGGTATCCACCTGATGAACTCCCATAGCAGTCCCCACCCAGAGCGAATTTTTTGTCGGCTCCTCGGCAAGAGAACGAACAAATGCATTGTCACCTACGTGATAGGTTTCTTTAACATTGTAAATAACCGTATCAGGTGCAGGTTCAGTACAAGCTGTGAGTAAAATACTGCAACAGAGGGTTAGCAATAAATTTTGGTAAAAATTCATCTGTTATAACGTCCTTAAATGGGTAATTAACCTAACTATTTCTGGATCCCTTAAGATACCATTGTACGATGGGCAAATTCGCCCGCCTTTTTTAATGCGCGCCATTAAGCTCGAATCACTAGTTCTTAGCCCTTGTTTTTTTTGAAAATTTGCCGCCCTTGGCATCACTGGTTCACCATCGGCACCATGACAACGAGCACAATTGTTTTGATAAATCACCTTACCGGACGGGGCATTATTGGCATGAGCTGCATTCACCACAGCTAACAGTCCGATAGCAAACATGCATTGGGTAATTAGTTTCATAACGTAATCCCTAAAGATGAGTATTAATTTGATTTGGTTTCACTAGCCACTTTTGCTCTTAATGCCTGTTTCATCTCAGCGGCCTTGACTGGATCTTTGGTGAAACCCAGCTGACCTTCTTCTATCGCTTTGATCAGCCGATGTGTTGCACCACCAAAGCCATCATCACTAAGTTGTTGAAACATTTCTTTGGCTAATGTTTCATCCTTGGACAAACCAAACTTACCATTTTCATAGGCACCGGCGATGGCATAGATCGAAAGTTCATCTCCTAAACTTTGAGCTTTTTCCAAATATTCCATGGCTTTACTATCGCTTTGCTCTACTCCTATCCCTTTCCCATAAGCCACTGCTAATTCTCTTAGCGCTAAAGTGTTATTTTTTTCGGCTGCCAGACGCATCAGCGGCAATCCTTTGTCTTGCTCGCCCGCGTAAACATAAAAGTAGCCAAGATGCGCCTGAGCTTCGGTATGATCTTTTTCAGCGGCTTTGGTCAACCATTTAATCGACCTGATAAGATCATGAACCTTATGAGCCTTTACGCCTTTTTCATACCATTGTTGAACTTGCTCTTCTTCAGTTAATTCTTTTTCTTCCTGGACAACATTGTCAGTCTGCTTTTCCAGTACCGATGCCGCCAGTTTCTCACTTGAATCAGTATTCTCAGCATGGACACCAAGCATTAGCATTAATGGCAATATAAAGGTTATAGATTTTAGCTTCATCTTATTCATTCTATTTTCCTGTTGAGTCAAAATGGCACTGACCAATAATATTGTTCAGGTCAACCACATTATTGATTAAAAGAAACTTTGTATTTGAAACCAGTCATGACGAAAAGCAGTTTTAAGATTCTCGTTTCTCGTTTCTCGTTTCTCGTTTCTCGTTTCTAAGCAATATGTTACTCATCTAATTTGCGATACAAGCTAGAGAGCCCCAAGCCGAGTTTTTCTGCCGCTACCCGCCTGTCATCGTTACTATCGGCTATAGCCTGTTTTATTATCTGCATTTCAAAATCGCGTACTTGCTCACGCAGGGTTTTATCACCAGAGATTGTCGGTTTGCTTTGGTCAAGCATCTGGTTCGGTAAATCCGTAGTTCTGATAATGTCATCATCGGCCAAGATTAATGCTCTGGCGATGATATTTTCAAGCTCACGAATGTTTCCCGGGTATTGGTAGTTTTCTAGTAACTCTAAAGCTTCAGCTTCAATGTCGAAATGTTGGGTTAAGCCCAGCTTTTTACCTTCGCGCTTTACAAAAAAATCGATCAGTATTTTGATATCATCTTTACGATCTTTTAAAGAAGGTAAGTCGATATTAAAAATATTTAATCGAAAATATAAATCTTCCCTGAATTTATTGTCTTTCACCATCTGTTGTAAGTCACAGTTAGTGGCGGAAACGATACGGGCATCAATATCAATAAAGCGTTCGCTACCGACAGGACGCACCTGTTTTTCTTCCAATACATGCAGCAATTTCACCTGCAAATGAAGAGGTAGCTCACCAATTTCATCTAAAAATATGGTGCCGCCATCGGCTTCTTCAAACAGGCCTTTTTTGGCTTTGGTTGCGCCGGTGAATGCACCTTTGGTATGGCCAAATAACTCACTTTCCATCAAATGCTCAGGTATGGCACCACAGTTAACCGGGATGAAGGTGCCCGTAGCGCGTAAGCTGTTTTGGTGAATGGTTTTTGCGGTTACCCCTTTACCGGTGCCGCTTTCACCGGTAATTAATACCGTCGAGTCGGTTTTTGCCACCTTTTGAATTAACCGGTCAACTTTCGCCATCGACTCTGATGGCATCGCGCATTGTCTGTCACCTATACCCATAACAAGACCACGTAGCACTTTATTTTCTGATTTCAGACCAATAAAATCGGCTATCTGGTTGATTCGATGGGTGACATCTTCTGGTCTTAGCGGCTTGGTTAAATAATCAAACGCACCGTTACGCATCGCTTCTATGGCTGTATTAACCGAGGCAAAGGCGGTCATAATGATAAATTGCGCTTCTACGTTTGCCGCCTTGGCTCTTTTAAGCAGTTCAATACCGGTAAAATCCGGCATGCGCACGTCGCTAAATACCACATCATACTCATTTGCAGTGAGTTGCTCTAAGGCGCTTGTCCCATCTTCGGCAACTGAAACATCGTGGCCTTCGCGGGCGATCACACTTGCCATAATTTGTCTGATGGCAGGCTCGTCATCCACCACCAATATTTTTAACGTTTTCATTGTTCACCATTGTTTAGTGGGAGATATAAATTAACCTGAGTGTTGTCGCCAACTTTTGAATGTATTTCAATTTTTGCCGAAATCGAATCGCTTAACCGCTTGCAAATCATTAAGCCTAAACCTGTGCCTTTCGCTTTGGTGGTGTAAAACGGTTCAAAAATCTTATCCAATAACGCACTGTCAATGCCGGGGCCATTATCGGTGATATTAATTTTTAAATAATCTTGGTCTATGCATACACTGCAACAAATACAAGGGTCTGTTTGCTCGTGCAAAGCATCCATGGCATTGGATAACACATTTAACAGTATTTGCGTGACCTTGCTTAACTGAGTGTTAACCGCCGGCAGTTGTTGCTGAATTTCAAAGTTAAATTTAATGCCATGACTGCGTTTATCAAATTTCGCTAAATCGACTAATTGCTCTAACAAATTAGCCATATCGACCAATTCAAAACTGTCGTTTTGGCTATCACCGCTGATCCGGCTGAATTCATTTTTAACCTGATTGACCCGGCTGGCCTGAGTTTGAATAATTTGTAGTTGCTGTTTTAACTCAGTCAACGACAATTGCTCTGTCTGATTCTCTATTTGCCAAATTTGATTATTGGCAATACCTTCAATTGCGGCCATAGGATTGCCGACTTCGTGTAAAATACCCGCTAAAAACTCGCCCAAAGTTGCCACCTTATTTTGCAACTCTAACTGTTTTTCCAATTGCCTAATTGATGACAGCTCTTGTAAATAATAAATAAAAACACCGCCTTTTTGCCTTAGCACACTAATATTTACCGGTAATTCTTCATCATGTTTAGTGATTAAGCTAAATTGTGCCTCGTCTTCATTCAATTTTTCACAACTGCACAATTCATTACTTTTAATATTTCTACATTGAATGTTATTGAGCAAACAATTAGGCAAGCCATTGATTAATTCGAATATACTCGCCGATTGTAAAGAGTTAAACGGTTGTGCCGTTAATTTTATCACTTCATCATTGGCAAAAAGAATTTGTCCATTCGAGTTAGTGACGAATATTGGCTGACTGGCGAATTTAAGTCGTTCATATCTACGTTTATTAATCGCCTTTGAGGAAAAAATTAAATACGCGCCAAGCAGCATGATTGATACCAACAGCAAATAATATAGCCGAAAATCTTCCTCTGCGGCACCAGCGTCTGCCGCGAAACCATGGATTGGAAATAGCAAAACCCCAAATAACCATGTCAAAAATAGTAATTTGTTAATCTTCATTGGTTATTCCCCCCGTTTTAGAACTGTTTTGTTGTTGAGAAAAATAAACCTTAACTTCGGTGCCCTGTTTGGGTTGTGAGCAAATATTGATCCGCGAGCCATGGCTTTCAACAATATTTAAACAACTAAATAACCCCATACCACTGTGCAAAAGCGGATCTTTAGTGGTAAAAAAGGCATTAAATATTTGTGCGAGAGTCGCGTTATCCATGCCACTGCCATTGTCTTTAATGGTTAATACAATTTCATCGTGATGAAACTCAGTTTCTATGTTAATTTCATGTTCGGCGTTAACTTTTGCTTCTAAACAGTTATTTAACAGATTATTTAATAACTGTTTAATTTGACCACTATTGCCATATAACGCCGGCAGCAAAGGGGCCTGCACAAAGTTAATTTTTACCCCATACCAACGCTCATCGTAATGTAATAAGTTTTGGCTCTGACTGATCAGCTCGTTAAGATCGAGCAGTTGATATTCAGAACTGGTGGGGGCGGCTAAATTCGCCAGGTCTTTATTAATAAGTTGCAGCTTATTGTTATAATCTTTAATGCTGGCAATATAGGTTTTGACCGTCTCGGGCAGTGCTTCTTGCTGATATTCAATCTCACTGATCATGCCGCTAATCGCCGCCACTGGGTTGCCAATTTCATGTACTAAGCCAGCCGTTAAATGTTCAATTGCGCCAATGCTGTCTAGATAGGATTTGTGCAATCGTTCGATGTGTAACTGTTGGTCGCGATAATCCAGCGCTTGTGACATATGATTAACGCCAGCAATGAGCACGCCAATTTCATCTGAGCGCCGGTTCTCTAGAGGTTCAGTCGTTTTTCTGGCAATAATTAACTTAATTTGGCTTAAAACCCGGTTAATATCGTGGCCCATCTTGGCAAAGAAAATACTGGAGATAATGAGTAGCACCACTAAACCGCTTAACGCGAATATCACCAGGTTTTGCGCCGCGGCATTGCTAATATTGTCATAATTTTTAATCAGCTGTTGGCGTTCAATTTGGTTTTCTTTTATCAGGCTGTTAAGTTGCGACTTATGAACTTCTAAGTTAACGCGAACCTCTTTCAGATCTTCCGGACTTGGTGACATGATCACTTTCGCCAGACTGCCTAGCAGTGCATAAAATGATGGTGCTCGCTCTGGATATAATTTGGAAATATTATCGTAGTGCCTGGTCAAACCTTTAAATTGTTGATGAACGTCTTCCAACACTTGTTGCCGTGCGGCGGGCTCAAACAACACAATGAGTTGCGTTATGGCGTCAAACACCGCCAAATCAGCTTCCAGTAAAATATTTTCGGCATACTGTAAACTTTCTATCCCATGCAAGGTTTCGGCTAACTGATTTTTTTGCTCAAAGCTGTAGTAAAACAATGAGCTAACATAAACTGACAAGACAGCAATAAATAACAGCACCTTGCCACGAATGGTGTGCGGATAAATTAAGTGTTGTGGCTGCTGGTTATTGGTCATTGAGTTTATTAACTATTATTGGCTATTAGTATTAACAGGCTCATTGATGATATTTTTAATCGATGCGATCATTAATGAAGAATCCCACTCTCTTACCCCTTGGTAAACTTTTACAATTTCACCTTCAGGATTAACTAGAAACGTCATCGGGTATGATAATACCGAGAGTTGTTGCTCAACTTCATCTCGACTGGTAATAAAAACCGACGAATCTATGTAGTACCTTAACGTAAATTCCTTCACAAGATTTAGATCTGTATCAATGGAAAGCAGTATTAAAGAAAAATTTTCGGCCGTTAATGCACTGGCTAAGTTCTCTAGCATTGGCATTTCTTTTCGACAAGGTTCGCACCAGGTTGCCCAAACATTAATTAATTGCCAAGGCTTATTTTCTTTATCAGCTTCAACCGTAGGATAGAGTGCAGACATTGCCAATTGTGGCCATTGCTTACCTTGCATTGCCTGCGCACTTTGCGATTCCGTGCAGGCAACTACCCCCCCTAGAAAAAAAATAACAAGGCAAAATAAACGATAGATATTCATGGTGAAATTAGTCACTTAATCGATGAAAGGCTTTATCAATATAGGCGATGATGGCATCAATTTGTCGCTCAGTTAACACCGACTCCCAAGCGGGCATCGACGTGTTTACCTTACCTTTTTTGATCATCTGCTTTATCGCCGGTTTATTAATCCTGCTCATAAATGCTGGGTCTTGCAGGTTTTGCGGTTTTTCATCCAAAAAACTGCCTATCCAGTTCAAACCTGTGCCATCCATAGCATGGCAAAACGCACAGTTGTCTCTAAATAACTGCTCGCCAAGTAGTTGCTGTTTATTTGCGTTGGTTAATTTTTCAAAAGTATCGTGCTTTTGATAAGTACTGGCTCCGGTAAAACCATCAAAATTGCTAAAGGAAAAATTATTTCTTGGATACGATATTGCCTGGGTTGACCAGATATCGCCTTTATCTTCCACATAGGAATTATCATGACAGGTTATGCACGACTCTAAGTAGAGTTGCAACCCGAGGCGTTGTTGCTCAGATAACTTTTGTTGGTTAATATCTAAAGCGATTTCACCGGTAGCAAACGGGTATGCGGCCTTATATTTTTTGTGCTCTGGCCAACCATTTTCAGGAGTATGATAACGGGTGTTTTCTAATTGCTTAGCCATAAATTCATGGCGGATAAAATCGACTACGATGGCAATTTCTTCGGTTGATAGAAATTTGGTAAATCCGGTCATCGCCGTGCCGTTTTTACCAACCGTTACCACATTTAGCATTTGCTTTTTTGTTAAACTGTGAAGTGCGGTATTACTAAAATCTCGCGGCGCTGGTTGCATATTTCGCGCCGCTAAGGTTTTGGCATCGCCAGAATAACCATGGCAATAATAACAACGATAGTTATAAATTTGGCGGCCAATTTCGTGCCGCTTTGCCTCAATATTCTTACTTACTTGCTTTTCTTGATATTTATGGTCCTTTGGAGCTGCCTGGAAAAATGAGCTTAAAAACAAAAAGCTCATTAACAGTGATAATCTTAGCAACACATTTCTTCCCTATTTATCTTTACCATCAGCAGGCTTAGTTGCGTTAGGTACAATGAAAGTAGAAAACACATACTCAGCCACATTAGCCATTTGTTGCTCGTTTAATACTTTACCCCAAGCCGGCATTTCAGTCCGCTCTACGCCGGTACGAATTCGCTCAAAAATGTGGGCACGACTAAAACTTGCCCGGGCCGCGCTATGGGTGAAGTTTCTCGGTTTAGGAAAAATGAAATATGCTCTTGGCCCTTTACCATTGCCTTTAACACCATGACATGATGCACAGGTATTTTCGTATAACTCTTTACCGGCAAAATACTCACCAACCAACTCTTTTGGCAGGGGATCGTTTAGGTTTAACTTTTTCCCCATGTGAGCCTGATGATCATGAGCATCACCGGCATAAATATCCGACTCACCCAGGTTTGGATCTTCTTTAACATTATAAGCACTACTTTGCAGAAATGGATCGCTAGCTTTTTCTGCCGGTTTAGCCGACTTAGTGCTTTCTTGTTTTGCATTAGTTGTGGCCAGACTGTCTTCGTCAAAAGCCTTACCACTTAAAAATGGATCGCTCTTATCTTGCGCTTCCCCCATAGCATCGCCATAGGCCGTATCGCGATCGCTTACTTTCATAATGGCACCACGAATATATTTAACTACCGCGCTGATTTCATCTTTACTTAACCGGTTTTCCCAGGAAACCATGGCAGTTTCAGGGCGACCGTTGGTTACCGAAAACAACATACGTTGTTTATCCAATTCAGCAATTTTAACTGGATCGGTAAAATTAGCCGGTTTTGGAAATAATCCAGCAGCAGTCCACACCGCACCTTGGCCTTGATCGCCATGACATACCGAACAATTGTCTTTAAATACTTTTTTACCTATTTCATAATCTTCGCCCATTTCGACCGCTAAAATGAAATTTTCCCGGGCATAATCGATAATGGCAATCATCTCGGTATAGTTTAAGCTATCGCGAAAGCTTGGCATTATTGTATCTTTAACCCCATCACGAACACTTAACAACATTCGCTTTCGATCAATAGTTTCAGCAAATGCTAAAGAAGTAAAATCAATAATTTCGCCATTGAGTTGCTGCTTTATTTTAGGTGAACCTCTACCATCGGCACCATGACAGGAAGCACAATTGTTTCGCCATAGCTGGGCACCAGTCTTGATATCTTCTGCGGAAGAAGCCGATAAAGACAAAATAGTTAACATTAGAAATACGGAAAAACGATACAAAAGATTCATAAGTTGCCTAATTCTAGCTTTGCTCATTGTTGAAATCAGTAAAACAATGATTGAAATATTATTTAAGTTGAAAATTATATTGTTATTTTTAAACTAATAACTTGAGTTAGGTCAACATTCATTAATGCAAATAACATTAAAGTGCTGATTAATATTTCATACTATAGTTAAATTTCAAAAAACTATAGTATCTATTTAAATGTTAGTTGAGGTATAAAATGCGCATTTGGGCAACTATTAAATCTTTCCCAATAATTCTGATTACTTCTGTAATAATTATTACGGGTTGTTCTTCCAATGACACGGCAAAACGGGAAATAAAAGAATACGTTTATCCATCCCCTCCCGATCAAGCCAGGTTTTACTTTGATCGAATGCTACGCAGTAGTCAAAACGTAGAGTTTGAAACTGAAGACCAACAAATATCACGATATTTAACGGGTTCAACCAGAAAAGCGGATGGCATGTTAAAACCCTTTGACATCGCTGTGCATAAAGGCCGTATTTTTGTCAGTGATCCGGCAATGCGTAAAATTCACATTTTTGATGTCCGTGAATTTCATTATTCAGTGACTGAACCCGCAACGGATTCAACTTTAACTAAGCCTTTTGGTATTGATGTTGATGCGGTGGGTAACTTATATGTTATTGATAGCGGTGCTGGCGATATTAAAATCTACGATCGTGATGGTAAATATTTGCGGAAAATTGGCAATAAAGAGCTTTTTTCTATGCCAACAGGTCTTGCAGTGAGCAAAGATGGCACTCGCGTTTACATATCGGATACCGGAGGCGTATCAACCCAGGAACATCATATTTTAGAATTTGATGTACAATCTGGCGAACTATTACGAACTATAGGCACCAGAGGCAAAGGTGACCTAGAATTTAACTTACCAAAAGATATTGCTCTTGATGATGAAAAAAACCATCTATATGTCGTCGACAGTGGTAACTTCAGAGTCCAGGTAATTGATTTAAACAATGGAACTCTAGTTAGACAATTTGGTAAAATTGGTCGGCAGTTGGGTAACTTCAGCCGTCCTAAAGGCATTGATATAGACAAAGATAAAAATGTTTATGTATCGGACGCCGCTTTTGGGAATTTCCAAATATTTAATCCCGAAGGACAATTATTAATGTTTATTGGTGAGCGTGGCAATCAAATTGGACCAGGTGTTTATATGTTAAACTCAGGTTTAACCATAGATGAAGATGGCAGGGTATTAATCGCCGATCAATACCACCGAAAAGTGGACGTATTTCGACCCGCGGCATTAAGTAAAACGGATGGTTATTTAGGATTAATTGAAAACCTGACCGAAGAAGAATATAAGAAACTTAAAGCGGAGATTGATGCTAAAAAAGCAGCAACTAAAAAATAGCATTTAGTTTTTAATTAGAAAAAGGAGCGCTTGATAAAAGCGCTCCTTTTTGTTTATTCGTAGTGGTGAATAGTCGCGGTGAAAAATATTGAATGTTAACGTTAGTTGCTTTCCAGCATTCTCAGTCCGTTGCTCCCGACGTTTTCATGAGGTACTGAGTGACACCGTTCGCAAGTATGTACGTTAAACGCGACCTTGCCATGACAACTGCCACAATGATTTCCAGTATATATTGAAGACATAGATATATCGGCCCTTTCACCATCGCTATTAAAAATAGCGTCATGGCAATTAGCACATGCTAACCACTGGCTGTGAGTTTTATGGGGGAAAAGCACCCAAGGCATGGTCGCAGTATCTTTATAGAGAATATCGTGCTGCCAAACTACCATTTGTTCAGCTTGCTCGGCAAGGACGTTTGCTCTGGGTTTTATCGCATTGCTATTTAAAGATTCAGCCCAGTCTGGGTGGCCTGAACTATCTTTTGGCAAAATATCAATTAATCTTTTATAGGGTAACAGTGTAGTTAAATCTGGGTTTTCCAGATCGTGAATACCATCATTCCAGGGTTTTAGATCTTCCTGTAATAATTCACTTTCAGTTTTAGGCTTATTTAACAGTAACCGATTACCTCTAACAAAACGCAGGTGATTGGAAGAAATTGTCTTTAATATACTAGCGGTTTGACCGTCACTGAAATCAACCGTCCAGGCATAATGGTCATTATCGATCATTGTCGATGAAGTCCAAAAACGACGATTGGCCGTATTCGGGAATATTTTTTCATTGATTGCCGGTTGTTCACACCTATGTTCGATAATTGTCATTAATTCATTTATGGTTGGCACGCGCCACTGCTGTCCATTATCATAACGTTGCTTGGCTTGACTTAAGGCAGCATCATAATTGAACCAGGATTTCACTTGCTTTTTAGGTGCTTCTTTACAAGTTTGTTCTTTTGCTGCCCAAACTTGCCCGGCAGCACAACGGGTCCATTCAAGGCCGGTAACTCTATCGCGTACATAAAAATCATCGCCGAAGAGTACATAGCGTTCATCGGGCATGGTTTTCGCGCCATCAGTACTGCAAATTTGTTCGGCTAATGCGCAGCTAGGCGATAATAAAATTGACAGTAAGCTTAATTTTAAAAGTTGGTTACGCACTTCGGTTCCATCCAGCTGGGCAACGGCTATTTATCGTGTTTTTTTATGTTGATAAAATGCTGTTATGATTATTTTTATAAGGCGATTTATACTGTGAGGGTGAAAAATATGCAACTGAAACACGTAGAAATTCCAGGGTTATTGCTTATTCATTGATTTTAAACAAATCATTTAGTTTTGGCAGAAAAGATTTGATGATTAATAACGAGATAATGATGGCTAAGGCAGCACCGCAAACTATCATCAGCAGTGCAACCGATTGATTGAGAGTCAATATTCCTTGTTGCTCTGCTATTAGCTTTCGGCCAATGCCAATTCTGCCAGCCCAGGTCAGGCCAACAATAAGCATGATTAAACCGGCGCCATATAATTTGGTCAGCATATTTTGATAATTTTTTTGTATCGGCATGATGGTAAATAGTAATGCAAAAAACGCCAGGTTATATGCTCCGGTCATACCGTGATAATGACCAGGTACGGTTAAGTTTCCTGGGGTTATTAGCATGCCGGACAAAATACCGAGCAGGGCCACAGTTAGCGATAAATTAAGGTAACTATTATTATGTTTGCTCAATTTTTGGGTTAATAAATAACCGGCAACTGCGGCCATTGGCATCCAGCTAAACAGGCTCATTTGCCAGGTAAAAATGGTACGGCTTAGTTGGCTATTAATATCAATGAAAGAGAATATCAATGCGGCAATGGTGGTGAATAATGTCATGTAACCCACCGCCTGCAATGTTTTCGTTAATTGTCCATTTTTTAGGAAACACGCCCACAGACTGGCCAGAATAAAGCCATTGACGATTTGCTGCAGGTGACCTGGCGCCCATAAAATTTGTTCAAAATAATTCAGCCCATCAGGGTTTGATTTTATCACGGCAATATTGACCACAATCGCTACAACAAAAATCAACCAGGCAAAAGCGGCCGATTTAGCCAAGAATAACTTTGTTTGGCCGTGGTGTGCTTTCGTTGCCACAAACAAAGCAAGTAGGGTTACAGAACAAACTTGTACTACCAGCGCGGTCATAAAAACAGGGCTGTGCAGTATTGGGTAATAGTTGCTTAAACTAACCTTCGAAGTTACATCCACCAATGACACAACTAGTACGATTAACGCAAATAATGAACTAAGCAGTGACATCTTGATTATTGATTTCGGCAGGTCAAAAAAGTAACACCAAACCCAGCCAGCCACCGCCGGCATCCAAAATAGCATGGCTAAATTTACGTGGTAGGCGAGAAAGGGTTTAAATAAAGGCTCTGCCGAAAGCATAGTAAATGCCGGCACTTTTAGGGCGATCAAGGCAATCGCTAAACTATTGGCGACAAAAAGGGAAAAAAGGGCAATGGTGAGCCAGATATTCAAACCATATTTTACTGAAGGTGAAGCGTTAATCATTAATACCTAAGAACCAAGCCAAAGAAGCAATTTTAAAGTGGGCTTATTATACCTATTGCCTGCTTTTTAAAAACTAAAGAATGGCTAAATCATCGCTGATCAGGATAAATAAACTCGGTATTTTGAGATGGGTCAATTATTCATGCGATTAAAGGGCATATACTCACAGATACGATGAACTTAAATAATAGTTTTCATCGAAAACTATTATTTAAACAAGTTAACAGGCTTGCGGTTATTTAAATGTATAACGGTACTTCTTCAAGTGACAACTATGTACTTTGAGGTAGCACACAGATAAATAACCTTCGTAATATTTATATTGGAAACTACTATGTCAAACACATTCAAATTACTTGCACCAGCATTACTCATCACGGCATTAACTGCCTGTGACAATGTAAAAGAACAAAACACTGAACAAGCAGCACCGGAAATAGCTTCAGGTCTTCCTGCTAATCACCCACCTATGCCGGCGGCATCGCCTGAGCAAAGTCTTGGTGCCTTACAAGGTGGTATTATTAAAGAAATTCAAAGTGGCGGTGGTTACACTTATGTGCTGGTTGAACGTGCCGGTCAACAGTTTTGGGCGGCGGGTCCAGAAACCAATTTAGCCGTAGGTAAATTAGTGGGTTGGCACAACGGTACTGTGATGCGTAATTTCACCAGTAAATCATTAGATAAAACCTTTCCTGAAATTCAATTCGTTAGCCAGTTTGTTAACCCGGCCACACAAATGGCAAGTGGCCAACAGCAGCAACGTGGTGCTCAACAACAGCGTCCTGCAGCTGCAGGAAATATGGGCGGTGTCATTAAAGAAGTACTAGAAGGGGGTGGTTACACTTACGTTATGGTTAATATTAATGGCCAAGATGTTTGGGCAGCAGGCCCAATGATGAAATTGAACGTAGGCGAAGCGATTTCTTGGCAAGGTGGTTCTAAAATGACCAATTTCACCAGCAGCTCATTAGATAAAACCTTTAGTGAGGTGTACTTTGTCGGTGGTTATATTAAAGGCAATGCACCTGCAGTAGCACCAAGCACTTCAGGTAAAGTTGCGCAAGTAATTGCTTCTGCAGGCTATAGCTACATTGAAGTTGAAGCGAATGGCAACACAGTATGGCTGGCGGCACCAGAAACAAGTGTTAAATCTGGGGAAAGCATTAGCTGGCAAGGCGGCGCTGTTATGAAAAACTTTAAGAGCAGCTCGTTAGACAGAACATTTACTGAAATTATCTTTGTCGACGCCATCAGCAAAAGTTAAGTTTAAGTTTAAGTTTAAGTTTAAGTTTAAGTTTAAGTTTACATATTCAATTCATGAGGTGGCTTATCATAAGCCACCTTTTATTGTCCGTAATTGCTGTTTTAAATATCTGAGAGATCAATCAGGGTTGGGGGAGTATTTTTTATAAAATTTTGCCAAATTTTTGCATATCCTATTTCAAGAGTTTGAGTAAATGCCGGAGTATCAAACAGTGGTGATACCTGCTTTAAGTTCTCTATTCGGTTTCGTATTTGTAATAATTCCTCTTTACGGTTCGCCAATGCAATGGCTCTGTTTTCATATCCTTGCAGAGAAAATTCAATAAGCTCAGGAAAATTGGCCGTAGTTAGTATGCTAGCAGCGACTCTGGAGACAAAACTGTCCCCTAAACAAGTAAGTACAGGAACGCCTGCCCATAACGCATCACTTGCCGTAGTATGTGCCGTTACAGGAAAAGTATCTAAAAACAGATCTCCGAGCTTAAATCGAGCCAAATGTTGATCTAAAGGTAATTTAATGGCAAATATAATCCGTTCTGGATCTATTCCTCTATCCTTTGCCTCTTTTCGTAGGTTTTTTTCTCCTTGAACAGTGCTGGCCATTAGCCATAACACACTATTCTCTACTTTCAATAGTACCCGCATCCAAACTGAAAATATTTCAGACGTAATTTTATAGGGGGTATTCAGACAACAAAATACAAATACATCATCAGCTAGTCCACACTCAACTCTCGTTGGAAGGGTTTCAGAAATTTTTCGTTTACGATCGTTTACCTGGTAACAATCTGGCATATAAACTAATTGTTCGGAGAAATTATTACTGTCTTCCGTTGGCACAACAACTTTATCTGTAATTAGATAATCAATGAAATCAGCTCCCATAGTCCCTGGATAGCCTAAATAATTAACTTGAATAGGTGCCGGGCGTAAGGCGAGGATTTCAGCACGAGCGCCTTGGGTATAACCTTTAAGATCAACCAGTATATCAATCCCATCTTGATGAATTATTTTTGCGGCTTCAACATGTGGTAAATCTGAGATATCAATAAAGTGGTCACAAGCGGTTGCGATACGTTGGTGCGCCTCCCCTTGTTTTTGAGGTCCGCAAGAATAGCCAAATATTTCTACATTTTTTCTGTCATGCAACTCAAATAATTCTGAAATCAAATACGCTGTCGCATGCTCATGAAAATCAGCTGAAATATAGCCTATTCGTAATATTGACTTGTTCTTTTTGTCAAATTTAAAATTTAAGGTGGCGCTTATTTTCGTGGCTTGAGCTTCTTGTTTATTCGCCCAATTTTTCGCGCATTGCAGCTGTTGCTGTGCGGTAGTTGATAAACACAGAAACGTAAAAGGGTAGACATTATCTGTTGAGGTAGTAACCGATTTAATCAGTTGCCTGGTTAATTTATCTACCTCAGCCCAATCACAATTGTCACGTAATTCATGAATTAATTCACATCTTGCTTCTTGGTAATCAGGTTTTAGTAATAACGCTTGTCGATAAGATTTTACTGCTTCAGCACTTGCTCCCATTTTTGCCAAAACTCCAGCTTGATTAAAATGTGCCTGAGGGTAGCTGGGTTTTATCGCCAATGCTTTGTTAAAACTGATCGATGCATCTTGATATTGACCTAACTCTTTAAGTGCAACCCCAAGGTTATTTAATGCTTCAGCATGATTCGGATTTGTATTTACTGCCTGTAAATAGTACTTGATAGCCTCTTTAAGATCGCCCATATCTCGTAAGGCAACGCCGATATTGTTGTTTATTTGCGCATCATTTGGCGATATGTTCAATGCCTGTTTCAAAAACTTAATCGATTGCTCTAACTGCCCTGTATCATAATGAATTAATCCCTTGATACTGTACCCAGCTAAACAATCTGGCTGTATCGCCAACACCTCGTCACAACAAGATAATGCCGCTGAAAAATCTCCTTGCGCTTTCAATGAACCAGCCAAATTTACACGGGCATCTACATAATTTGTCTTCATCTTAATCGCAAGTTTGAAGTTTTTTATTGCTTGCTCGGCCAGGCCTTTATTATCCAACACTAATCCTAAGTTGTTAATCGCTTCAGGAAAATTAGCACGAATATTTAATGCTTTACGGTAGCAACTCTGTGCATCGGTTAATTTACCAATTGCGCGATAGGCCTCACCAAGATTGTTGTGCATTTCAGCTAAAGTAGAATTTATTTTTATGGCTTTACCAATGAGCTTTATCGCTTGCTGATGATCACCTTGCTGGTGCAATATCAGTCCGCGCAAATGTAGAGCATCTGGATGTTTAGGCTGAATGCTTAATACTTTTGAGTAAAATTGTTCCGCTTTAAGCAAATCACCTCGTTGATGCCAGGTCATTCCTTGCGTTAAAAGCTGTTGCGGGTTTGCCATTAGGTTACTCATATCACTTGGAAATTAACAGGGAATAAAATCAAGAATAGAAGTTCAATAGATTAATGTCTAGAGCATAACGACACTATGTTAAGAACTGTTGATATCAATCAACTTAAGATACATGCAGGCATAAAAAAACCCTGAAATCCAGGGATTTTTAACAAATATAAGTAGTTTAATAACGAGTTATTTTAAGCTGCCGTAGTATGCCGCTAAGTCAGCTACATCCGCATCAGATAACGGCATCGCCATACCAGACATTACCGGGTCTTTACGAGCGCCAGATTTAAAGTCGCTAAGTTGTTTGGCGATATAAGCCTCTTTTTGGCCCGCTAAATTTGGGTACATTGGAACGGCAGAAACACCTGCAGCGCCATGACAAGCCGCACACATGGCTGATTTGTCTTTACCCGCAGCAGCGTCTGCTGCTATTGCTGGGCCAGCCATAATTACTGATGCCGCTAGTGCCATTGCTAATTTTTTCATAGTTTACTTCTCTTTTTTGATTAAATGGTTAGGTTTAATAAATGCTTCACCTAACAAGGGTAAAGCGTATTGCCGCACTTCACCCCTTGAATATGCCCCCATAGACTAGATAAGGTGAAATAGCGATCAATTCTGTTTCAATACATACCTTTCTGCTATGTATTGTGAGGCTGGGTTTTGCCAATAAGTTGTTTGGCGTTATTGGCTGTTTGCCCGATAAAATTCAGGTTAGCTATTAATCATTCGTACTAAGGTTAAGATTTCACCCCGTTTTCAAAACTGTAACTCGTTGCTAATAATTCTTTATAAATCAAGTTGAGTGCCTGAAAATTTTCCACTAAAGACTCATCCCATTTGTCCCGAAGTTCAAAGCCTAAACTTTCCAGATTAAAATAATGCTCAGGGGTTAAAGAACAAAGATCCAGGCATGATTTTGTACAGGCTTGTTCGCAGCCATCAATGACAATGATTGGTCGATTTGCACTGATTTTTTCTACTTGTTGTGGAACACGACCCATAACACCGGAGATGCAAGCCATTTCAGCCATGCCATCTTTATCTATATTTAAGGCAATATCATGTGCCATACGGGCCAGATTACAACAACCTGAACATGAATAAATAAGAGATTTTGTGGGGTTAGACATAGCTTTCGCCACTTTAGTAACAGTCGAATAGCGAACAGTTTAAGCATTGCCAGCAAAACTTGTTTGACTTAAATCAACTTGCCGTTAAGCAGATTTGTACATTTAACAAAGCTTGTTATTATCAAGGAGTTAGTCAGCTAACGACTTTAAAAATGAAGACAGGAAACCACGATAGATGGCTTTCGACATTAAATTAACGCAAAATAACTGTGATTTGAGTGCCATTAAATTATTAATCATCCCACTCAGAGAAGATCTGTGTAAAATAAGGTAAAATTTTATTGTTTGAATCTCGGTAAAAGAGATTCAAATACAACATATTAACAGGCAACTACTTATGAAAAAAATCCTTCTTTCTGCAATCATAGGTTGCAGCTTCCTCGGTAATGCTTTCGCTGTTCAGGCCGATGCAGAAGCAGGCAAAACTAAAGCAGCAATATGCGGGGCATGCCACGGTATGGACGGTAACAGTCTGGTTCCGGCTTACCCTAAACTTGCAGGCCAACACCCACAATACATCACCAAGCAATTACAAGACTTTAAAGCAGCTTTAAACACTGGTGGTAAAGAAGGTCGTAACGACCCTATTATGGGCGGTATGGTTGCTGCCTTAACAGAGCAGGATATGGCCGATATTAGTGCTTTTTTTACTAGCCAAACAATTTCAGCCAGCACCGCTAAAGCAAACCCTACCGGTAAAAAAATCTATCTAGGTGGTGATGCTGACAGAGGTATTACCGCCTGTATCGCTTGCCATGGGAATGCAGGAGAAGGCGCTAGTTTAGCAGGGTTTCCGGCAGTGAATAGCCAGAATGTTGAATATTTGAAAATTCAGTTAACCAAATTCCGCGATGCTAGCCGCAATAATGATATGAACGCGATGATGAGAACGATTGCCAGCAAACTTAACGATGATGAGATAGCTGCTCTGGCTGACTACATGTCTTCACTTTAAGTGAATATTATTCGCAATTGATATAAGACTTGTGAAATGACAGAATTTAAACCATTATCCATGGTAATTCTAAGTTAATTCGTCCCTGAATTAAAAAAACCCAGAATTCTCTGGGTTTTTTTAATGCATGAGGTTCACGTTATTCCAAGGAGGTACAAATCAGTATTTATTAACGCTTAGTTGCTTAACTGTTTGTCGTTGTAATCCAACTTTTGATGGTTTTCACCTACCGCTTCCGCAATTTCTTTGGGCATGTAGTTTTCATCATGCTTTGCTAATACTTCACTCGCTTCCAGTACATCAGCTCCCACCAGCGTGCCATTGGCAACGATACCTTGCCCTTCTCTGAATAAGTCCGGCAAAATACCATCAAAATTAACGGTAACCATAGGGCCTTTATCCACTAATTGAAAACTTACTTTTAAACTTTCTGAGTCACGTTTCACCGAGCCGGGTACCACTAAACCGCCAATACGAATGCGCTGACCGATAACAGGTTTAATTCCGGTATCGGTTTTCCCTTGCACAATTTCTGTTGGCGTATAAAACAAATCAATATTTTGACTTAGTGCATACAAGGTTAGCCCTGCTACCGCAGCGATACCAAGCAGAATAGAACTGACTATGGTTAAACGTTTTTTACGACGTGGATTCATGATACTACCTCTTGTACATCGCTAGATGCATCATTTTGTCTTTGCTTAGCAAGTTTGCGCAATTTATTTTCGCGGCTTTGTTGCTGGGCAATTTTGTTGAGTAATGCTTTGTGATTATTGTTACTGCTGATCACTAAAGATATTAATAAAATGGCGGAAAGGCCGAAAGAAAGCCAAACATAGAAGGCGTAGCCACCCATATTTAAAAAGTCTGAAAAAGATTCAAATTGCATTATTTTTTCTCCTGCGCAGTTGCCAGTGCCCGTACCCAAGGACGCATGCTGTTGCGAGCTAACACTTCGGTACAAAAACGTTTACATCCCAATGCCGCAACAAAAAATGAAAAGCCCAAGAAACAAATTAAAAACGGCCATAACATTTCAACTGACATCGATGGTTTGTCTAATTTACTTACCGTAGCGCCTTGATGCAGGGTGTTCCACCATTCTACCGAATAATGAATGATAGGTATGTTGATCACTCCGACTATGGACAGGATCCCTGCCGCTTTACCCGCAAGATTTTTATCATCAAAGGCATTGTGTAACGCAATTACCCCCAAATATAAAAATAATAGTATTAACTCGGAGGTTAGTCTGGCATCCCAAATCCACCAGGTGCCCCACATAGGTTTTCCCCATGCGGCACCGGTAAATAAGGCAATAACCGTAAATATTGCCCCTATTGGCGCAAGCGCTGCTGCCGATGCATCAGCCAGTTTTAACTGCCACACTAAACTCGAAAACGCGGCAATGGCAATACCGACATAGATGCCCATAGACAACATAGCGGCAGGCACATGCAGGTAAAAAATTCGAAAGCTATCACCCTGCTGGTAATCGGCGGGGACAAAAGCTAACGCCCAAACAATACCTACAGGTATCAATATTGCTGCGATTGCAGTAAGCCACGGGGTTAATTTTACTGAGAAGTGATAAGACACTTCCGGATTAGCGTATGGGTGTAACCATTTCCACATTAGTTTGTACTCACTTTTAAAGCCGCCCCAATTGCAAATGGGGCTAATGTTAAAGACCCAAATAATAATGAGGCAATTATGGCTAGTTGCCCACTATAGGGTAAGTTCATTGCGGCGGTGTCAATTGCACTGGTGGCAAAAATTAATACGGGTATAAACAGCGGCAAGACCAATAGACTCAGTAATACTCCGCCTTTTTTTATACCCACGGTTAACGCAACTCCCACTGCTCCAAGTAAACTTAACACTGGGGTCCCTATTAATAAGGTTAAAATTAACGCACCGTAACTTAGTTCATTCATATGCAATAATACCGCGAGCAATGGTGCAACTAAAATTAACGGTAAACCGGTAATTAACCAATGGGCAAACACTTTCGCCAACACCAGTATAAATACTGGTTGCGGACTTAACAGCATTTGCTCTAGAGAGCCATCCATATGATCAGATTTAAATAACCGGTCAAGTGATAACAGCGTCGATAATAGCGCTGCGACCCATATTATGCCTGGTGCAATACGCGTTAACGTAGTTGATTCCGGACCGACTCCTAGCGGGAATAAGGTCACCACAATAATAAAAAATAATAGTGGATTAAAGATATCATCGCGATGACGTAGCGCTATGGTTAAATCACGTTTTACCACTAAGACGAACACCGCGCGATATGACAAATTTGCTTCAAACATCAAAGTTTTAACTTCCTAAAATATGCAATAATCCAAGCTGATTTTTTTAACTAAATCGCTCGGTAATGCTAAATCCTGGTGAGTGGTTAAAATAACACAGCCACCTCTTTGAGCATGTTCTGAAAATAACTTTTCTAGCCGTTTCACCCCATTTTTATCAATGGCAGTAAACGGTTCATCTAAAATCCACACTGGCGACTTCGATGAAAACAATCGGGCTAAAGAAATTCTCCGGTGTTGGCCGGCACTTAAATGTGACGCCAAACTGTCTTCAAAGCCAAACAAGTTTACCTCAGATAAAGTTTGCTCGGCTTGTGCTGCGTCAAGGCCATGTAAAGATAAATTAAATTCCAGGTTTTCCTGAGCCGCCATCTCACCTTTCACTCCAGGTAAGTGCCCTATATACAACAAATTTTGATGAAACAATTCTCGATTATCACCAATAAGGTTTTGCTTAAATAATACCTCACCTTCAAAAGGGGCGGTTAAACCACAAAGAATGCGCAATAAACTGGTTTTACCTGAGCCATTGGGGCCTTCAACCTGGACAATATCACCAGCATTAATTTGAAAATTCAATTGTTCAAATAAAATGCGGTCACCTCTTATACAAGTAAGGTTAGAACCAGTAATTAATGCTGTTGTTTGATTAGGCAATGTTGGTCACTTAAAATTCTAAATTAGTATTTGTCATTACAATACGTTAAATGTAATTAACAACGTTGAGATTGAGTTTAACTCAAAGTCATTTATTTTTTCTTGATCTGGATCCAATTAGTTAAGCACACTGAATACTCGTTTAATTAACGGTATATTTCAACTTACAAATTATAACGACCTAGGGTGCACAAGTGAAATGTGATTTTTAACTCATCAGCCTAAAAAGGTAAAAAATTAAAACTATAATTAATTTTACTGGCACCGCCTTCAGCGGGTCCGAAATTAATCATTTTTATTCTCGCCAATAATTTACTTTCCAATGGTTCAAATTCAAGCTCACTCACTATTAACTTAACCATTGAAACGACTCCCGAGGCCTCAATTACCAGGTTTATCGTAACCTTGCCTTGCAACGCAGGGTCTTGACGTAAAGCACGACGGTAAATTGAATATAAGGCTCCTTTGTTTTTATCAAACGTCTGGCGGATAGACTCGGTGGTTCGAGCACCAACGGCACGGGCTAAGGTATTATCAGCAATGGGCTCAGCTGGTAGTGCTGGTTTGCTGCCAACGGGCCGCTCAACATCCGGTACCACATGGCTATTAGGAGCCGACTGTAGTTCAACCGCGCCAAATTTTACGTCTGCAACTATCGGAACTAAACCTAATGATGCCGCATTGGCTATCCCGCTGAATTTCGGGTTAGCAGCAAGCTTAACCTCTGCGGGTAAATCTGCAGCGATAGCCAAATCTGCTATGCCACCACTGGTGGCTAGGGCTAATTCTGACAGTGCCGCGCGTTCATTCGCAAAAGTATTCTGTTGTTCTTCCTTAGCCAACACTGGCTGTGCTAGGTCGCCAAGCTGTTGCAATTCATCGCTGGCGAAAGATTCCCGCATGGCATTCAACTCGTCAGTAAGCGCCAACAAACCTGAACCCATAGCTTTTTCTCTGGCTTGGCTTATTTGCACTTGCGTGGCGCTTTCACTCGCGGTTACCTTAGGTTCATCCTCTAACTCTATTTCAGCTTCTAATTCAGGCACATCCACCTTTATCAGTTCTGGTTTCGGCTCTGGCTTAGGGGTTTCAGCCACCGTTTTACGCGCTAATATTTTAACCAGTTGCGGCGGTATTTTTTCTTTTTCCGCCCTAGTTAGTGCGGGGAGGTCAGTCATTGCCACGAGTAATGCTAGTAAGATAGCGATGACAAAAAATACCGTTGTTATTCGTCTAAATAATGTATTACTGTCATCCTCAGCTAATAAGATAATGTCTTGGGGTTGTTTTTCTATCGCTGACACTATTTGGCAACCTCCCTATTGCTGGACACTTTGTCTTTATTTTGAGCCAGAGCCGAACTTTGCTTGCGGTAAACTTGTTCTACCGCTAAAGAAATATTGCTGTAACTTGCGTTGCTAGCCGTTTTCATGATTTTTTTTAGTAACGAATAAGGCACACTCTTATCTGCCATAATATTGATACTAAGACCATTTTCCAACTCATCTTCACTGAGTGATGTGCGTTTGCTCTTTTGGTATTCAAGTTCGCTATTGAGGGCGGCAATGATGTCACTGTCACTGGCTTTTACGCTAGCCAGATCGATAATTTTACGACCTTGTAAAATAACGTCCTTATTGGTGATGGTGACAACAAGATTGTCTTCTGCAATTTCTTTAGACACGGATTTAGGTAATTCAATGTCTTTGTTATTTTGCATCACTTGCACATCAGCAGCATTCACCATTAAGAAAAAAACCAGGATGGTAAAAATATCCATCAAAGAAATTAAGCTTAACTTAGTGCTTGCTGATGCGCGTTTATGGTTGCGCAAAATACGTCTGTTTTTAAGTGCCAGACTCATTCACTTTCCCCCGCTAATAAGGGGCTAGAATTATCGGCTAATGCTGCATTTGCATTAATTGCAGGCGCATCTCCAAGCGATATGTTTGGAAACAGTTCGGCATCAACCACTGAGGCTACAACAACAGCTTGATAAGAACGAGATTTATCCATCAGGGTGATAATGGTTTGATAATCAACTTCTGCCTCTAATAATAACGACAGATCTTTTTTATCTATGCCTTGTTTGGTAAATAAGCTCTTCACCGTTTTTAGGGTGTTAACCAAAGTATCATAATCGTAGCCATCACTGGTAGTAGCAATGTGTTTAAGCAAATGACCCTGCGGGTAGTTCACCCGAATAGAGTCTTTGCGCACCACAACTTCTAATTGCTTAGTCATATCGTCGCTAACAGTTTGCTCAATATCGTCTGACAAGCCAGGCAGCTTAAGTTCCAAAACGGTAATATGGGAGAATACCATCATCATTAAAAGCACAGGAACCAATACGATCATCAAGTTCATAAACGAAGTTATGTCTAACTCAGCTTCAACTCTGTTGAGCCGGGGCTTTCTATACATAATAAAAGATCCGTCTTAGTCTTGGCTGGGTGATTTTGCCGAGATGTCTTTATTTCGGCTGAGAATATTTAAAAACTTAACCCCTACCACATCTAAGTTATCGACAACTTCAGCGGTTTTGGTTTGTAACACGGCGTGACAAAGCAATAAGGGTATTGCCGAAATAAGACCAAATGCAGTGGTGTTCATCGCCACCGAAATAGATTGTGACAGTAATGACGCTTTTTCAGCGGGATCGGCACTTGCCACCGCAGAGAATGCCGCAATCAGGCCAATAATGGTACCTAATAAGCCCAGTAGGGTGGCAATATTTGCTAGCGTTGCCAGGTAGGGTGTGCGTTTTTCTAAACGCGGTACAGTTTCCATGATCGACTCTTCCATTGCCGATTCAATTTCATCGCGGCGCAGTACTTCTTTCGAACGATTGAGGCCTGCCGTTAATACCCTAGAAATCGTTGAATTATCGTTAATGTCAGCAATGCCATCGAAGTCATTTAGCTGTAGTAACGGATGAATTTTTTTCAGTGAATTTGAATTTTGTCTAGCAATTTTAAACAAATAAATACTGCGCTCTAACGCAATCGCCAGACCAAGAACTAACACAATAGCGATGGGCACCATAAATGTGCCACCCTCTTGTAAAAATCGAATAATGGTATCGAACATGGAGTACTACCTTTTTCTAAATAATAATTGCTACATAGCATTGAAATAACAACAAGCTAGCTTGCCAGTTGTTAACGATTACTGTGGTAGTACTGCACTTCTCTTTGCAGACTATCAACTTCTACCGGCTCAAATATTAAACTCATTTGTGCCGATATTAATTTCGAATTCACCGGTTGTTGCTCTGGATTTTGCCAGGGCACAATAGTGATCACTTTCGGTTGCTCTTTATTGCCGAAGAACGTTGCTTCTAAGGAGATCAAATTTTCATCGAAAGCATTTATTTCAGCTTGCTCGATCGTACTTGCCGGGCCATTTGCGGTTACTTTCTCTTGTCCTGAGTTAACCTGATCTTGCTCGGCAACCGCTACGGTTGTAACTAGCAAGGTTGCAGATAGCATCAGGCCGGTTCGAGCTAACACTGTTTTTAGTTTATTGATTGAAGTTTTTATAAAAAAAATCATCTTAATCACTATTCGCCCTTTGTAATTGCGCCGACACATCAACAATCCAGCCCTTAACTCTGCGCTGATTATTTTCACTAAGCAGTTGATAAATTTTATAATGATGCAGCGCCGATGCTTTATCGCCGATGTAGAGATCAAATAAAATGGCCAAATTAAGATGCGCCTCGGCAAATGCTGGCCAACTGGTTAAAGCCGCTTGATAATTTGCTTTTGCCTGGGCAAAGCTGCCTTGTTGACGATACAATGAGCCAAGGCGATTGTAGGCAAAGTAATTATCAGAGTTGACCGAAATGACTTGCTGGTAATAGTCTTTCGCTTTATCAAGTTGCCCTGCAATTATAGCGATATCACCCAAATGCAGTTTGATCCCTGACAATGTTGGATGATTAATTGCCAGTTGTTCTAAACTAGCCCTGGCACCTTCAACATCGCCATTTGCTTTCGCCGTTAAGGCAGATTTAACGGCACGCTTAATCTCAGGCTGAACCACAATATTTTGGCTCAGGTATTTGTTTGGTAATGCCCGTAAACGCTGACGTTGATCGAGGTTTTTGTCTGTTGCGGTGCCCGTTTGCGCCACAATTTCTGTTGGTATGGCCTCAGCTTTTTTCTGCGCTTGCGCAACCAGTCTTTTTTCTGGCACCTTTGCGATGTTTTCATTACTGGTTGCACAGCCAAAGACAACAAGGGACAAACACAACGGTATTGTTCTTAAAACCAAGAGCAAGCAAGGTATGCGGTTCCATAGGGTATGCGGTAAATTAGTGGATTTCATCAACCACTTCCACCACTTGTTCGGGTTTGTGATAACGTCCAGGCAACAACTTAGCCAATGTCGCAAAGCTGCTTTTCACCCACTCATCATATATCCCTTGTTGACTGCGCTTTGCATTCATTTCATGCACCGCGATGGCTTTGTCTTCAAATGGAAATGACTGCTCTTCGAGCAAAATTTCATATTGCTCAAGCTCTAAGGTCGTTAAATCACCAGGTCGTTCCGAGTTCATTAAGTCACTCGCCAGCTGCCGATAAACTTCGCCGAGGTGGTAATTGGCAACGGTGGTAAATTCGGCTACCTGATATTCCACCGTCTGGTTATATGCACTAAGGGTTCCATCTAATAACCTACGCTTGCGGTTAAGGCTTGCTGATAACGGTAATTTAAGTTTTAGCGCTTTAAACTCCGTCATTTTATCATGGGCAAATTCAAGTGAAGCCATGGCCGCCAGATAACGAGATCTGGCGATACGCTGATCTTTAGCCTGTGCATCTGCCGTAATCAGTTTTTGCAACCAATAGTTGCGTTTTGGCTTATCGTTAAGTTCGAGGTAGAGTTCAGATAATATATATTTGGCTTCTATCGCGGTGGCAAATGGCTGCTCGTAGGTGTGTGCATAGGTGCGATACGATTTTACCGCTTGTTGCAGGAGACCAGCCTGGCGCAACAAATCAGCGGCTAGATATAACATTGGCCGAGTTTCCGCCGACTTAGGCGCTTTCGCCCATATCTGCCTTAACTCAATCGCTGCTTTCTCCCACTGCTGATTTTGTTGAAAGGCAAAGGCGAGTTTAGCCGGTATATCATCACTAAGCGGGTGCTGAGGATAGAGAAATTTAAATTCTTGCAGATACTTAATCGCGGACGACCAGTTTTCAAGTGCTAAGTGTGTCGTCGCCAGATCATAAACAGTATTCATGCTATAGGCTGACTCAGGGGCCTTTTTGAGCACTCGCGTAAAGTGCTTGACGGCAAGCTCTCTTTGTTTGGTCGCAATGTTATTGCTAGCCACAGGTTTGGTTGCTGCTGAGTCGGCACTAATCAATGCTAAAGCCGCTTCTCCCTGACGGTAAATACTGGCCGCTAAGCCATTGATGCTATCTTGATAATATTCATCGGTTACCGAGATGGTGGCGGTTATTGGCAGGTAAGCTTGTTCGGCAAGTTGGTAATTCTGCAGGGCTAACTGACTTTTCGCAATCACTATCCGGGCCGATAACTGCTGCTGTCTTGTCGGCTGTTGAGATATTGTCTTTGGCTTTAACCCTTGCTGTTGCCGAGCCGATTGAGTTTTCATTAACATTTGTTCGGCATTGGCAATCGCCAATTGGTATTGTGCAAGGCGGTAATATTGATGGTACAGATCGACTTGTACGGCAACAGCTCGTTGATCATCGCCGTAGTGCTCAAGCAACATAGTTTTGGCATGTATCTGTTTGGCGATTAAATTAAGTTGTTCGGCTGCGGTCATCGGTGCGGGTGTCAACGCCTGCAAAGTTAAAATTAGGCCATATGCGGCATTTGCCCTTATCTGCTGATGCTCTTGGTTCGCTGCTGTTGGCGCTGGTATTTTGGTATTTTCAGCCTGAACAAGTGTAGAGTAAGCAATGGCCTGGTATCTTTTCTCTGCTTCAAGGTATTGCTCTGACTGATAAAAGCTCTCCGCTAAGTGAAATTGTACGGCAACGAGCTTTTCATCCTCAGGGAAATTACTGACAAACATCTCAAACCAATGAATCGCCCTGGCAAACGCCAGGTTAATATTTTGCTGTTGGCTTTTAGTTAAACCTTCGGCTGCATTGAACAGAGCTAACTGTGCTTGCGCCCTGGCATAGCTTTGCAACGCAAAGTCTAACATTATGTTATGTAATACTTTGCCGACAACAGCCTTATTTAGCTCACTTTTATTATGCCAGTAAGGGCTAGCCAGGTTGAATTTGACCAGTAAGCTTGTCTTTTCATTTACTAACCTTGTCGGAAAATTTGCTCGCTCCAGCACCGCCACCTTATTAACAGCAAATGAAGCCGCAGCATAGTGTTGGCCATGTGTTGCAATAAATTCATCGTAAATATCAACACTATCGTTATAACGTTGTTTCTGTAGGTAGTAGCTGCCTAAGGCATCATAACTTAAGTAACTATAGGCTCTTTCACCAAGTTGTTGATAATGACGAGTAATGCCGGTGGCTTCATAAAGATCAGAAAAAATCATCGACATCACGGCAAACGTTTCTTCGACGATTTCACGGGATCTAGGTGTTACCTTGGCATATAGCTGTTCAATGCGATAGATATCGTTAAAATTAGTGCTCGCCAAATGTTTATCTAAAATCAGGGTGAAATTTAACAGTGCCTGTTGCGCATAATCTAATTTAAAATAGCTCCAGCCTTGCATATATAAAGCTATATAGTAATAGGGGGTTGCCTCTTTTGCGGTTATCACATATTGATATGCCGTTAACGCTTGTTGATATTGTTGCTCAGAAAATAAAATTTCTGCTCGCCGAAATTGCAATTCCAGCATGTAGGAACTGTTCGGGTAAGCCGTGATCAATTTGTTGATGACGGTAAAGCTGTGATGTTGTTGACTATCCAAATCGTAGGCTTTCGCTAATTGATAGAGCAGCTGTTCATTAGCCTTTGAGTCAGGATATAATGTTAATAACTCATTGATAGTGGTAATGGAGCCTTTGTAAGAGCCCGCTAATTGTTCAACGGTTAGCGCTTGTAATTGCGCATTTTCACTTTCCAGCATCGATAAGGCGGCATATCTCTGTTCAAGCTTGGCTCGTATATCTTCATCGGAAACGTCTCGCAACAGAGTTTTATAAGTGGCACTCAACTCCTTAAAGCTTAGCTCTGGCATCTCTGGGGAACTGATTTGTGCGGGTTGCAAATCAAGATCAGCCAATGTGGCGCCGCGATTATCGGCAACTTTATCGGTAACTATATTATTACCGCTTATGGTATTGCAGCCAGTCAACAGCATGGTAGTAACCAACAAGGCAAGGATATATTTTGCCATTACTCCCCCTCTCCAGCGTCACTTGCAACAATATCAACTTTGATCCGGCGATCGCTTAGCTCTTGCGCGGTAAAACTGTCTGGGCCTTGCTGTTGTTGGCTGATAAATACCCCATCGTTTAACCGCAGCAAAGCCAATTGGGCATTTTTCCGGTAACTCTCAACGTGACTAAGTTGTTGCTTGAATGCTCGGCGTAATTTTGCCGTAAGTGCTTGCAAAATATCTTGCTTAAGTTGCCCGGTAGCGGCAATTTTTGCCTGGACGTTTTTAAGCATATCATTTAACGGGGTGATGCCGAGCTGCTCCGCTTTATCCAGCGCCGCTTGCCGTTCAGCAACTTTACTATTTAAAGATTTATAGCGTTTATTTTTAATTTTTTGTAAGTCATCCCGTTGCTTTTTCAATTGACTGAGCTGTTGTTGACGCAGTTCACGTTCGCGCTGCACACTTGGGAATGTTGCCTCGTGATAAAAATCCACACTCAGCTGTTCTAGCTCAACTTGCCATTTCAGCAGAGACTCGATCATGGTATGCAAATCTTTAAGATCATCGACACCTTGTTGAAAATCATTGCTGGCCACTAACGCATAGGTATTTATCGCCGCTGGAAATTTTAAATTCACGGCACGCCCTTTCATCGCTTGTTTACCGGGTAAAATAGCGGCGAGCACTTGCCCTTTCACCAGCATATCTAGCAAATAATGATCGAGTTCAGCCGCTTTAAGCTCTGTAGTTAAAATTTGTTGTTGTTCTTTAAAACGCGCTAAGGCCACTTGGTATGCCTGGTATGCCGCAGGGTTATCACCAAGTTGTTCATAAGCATAAGGTATGGCGATAAAGGCTTCACGGACATAAGGGGTTAGTGTAGTGCGTACACTCAAGCGCTGCCAAATTGCCAATGCGGTGCTGAAATTATTGCTATTCGCGACAGCCCAGCCATAACCCAACATCGCCGATTCTGTTTCGGTACTCTCGAGTGAGATACGTTTAAAAGCGGCTATCGCCTGTTGGTTTTGTTGTTGCTGAATGTAAATGTAGCCTAAAGCAAGGTTGGCCTTGTCGATCAAGATCTTAAGCTCATCAGTAAATTCGCTACTGTCATCTACGCTTAAAACCTGTTTAAATTGCGCAATCGCGGTATTAGTATCTCCCGCCTTTAATGCGTGCGTGGCCCAGTTAAAACTTAGATAACGGTGATAAATGTCTCCATCGGGAATGTTTATTTTCATTTTTTCAGCGCCAACATAGTCTTTTTGTTTAATCAACAGTTGTGCGCTTAAGTAATGAAATTTGGCGATTAAACTTGCCGGTAAATCCTCGCTCACCCGGTCTAAAGCCTGTTGGGCAGCATTAAGCTTTTGTTTTCTATAGAGTTGATTGGCAAGCTCAAACCATGCCGAGGAACTGTACTCTTTACTTATATCAGCTGTTGCTTGCTGGCTGAACTGCTCATTAAATATTTCGTTAGCCGCCGAATCCATATCGAAATACAAGTAAATTCTGGCTTGTACAAGGTTAACCTGGGAATTGCTAACGGGCAGAGTTTTTTGTTCGGCTATGGCGATTTCGGTTAAGCTAGCAAAATAATTGCTCAGTAAATACTCATATAGTGCGACCTTGCTGTACAGATTATTTTGATAATCATCGGACTCACTCTCCAGAGCCGTATTTTTCTGGGCATAGACTGAAAAATTGAACGTGCACAAAGCGAGTAAAAATAGTATTTTTACTCGCTTGCACAGTTTCCCGGTAATGTGTCCATTATTACGCATGTTAATTTTTATAGCTCGATTAGATCAAATTCGACCTGCGACGGATCTTTATTATTGTTAATTTTTAGTTCAATGACTTTCGCTATACCCTTTTTCATGATGGTTTTAGTGATGCCACGTTTATAAGTTCTACTTTCTTCATCGACACCGGTAAAAAATGCCGTTAAGGTGTGCTCTCCGGCACTAACATTGCCAACATACAATCGATGTATCCCACCTTGTTCTAACGCGTTAACTTGTCTGTCGGTAAAGTCTTTTCTTATGACTTCATCATCATCAACAAAAACTTTTACGCTATGCAAGGAAAAATTCTGGTTAACCGCAAGCGATACGTACAAACTCAGTCGGGTGCTATCAGGAAATAACAATTGCTCTTTTAATAAATGAATATCTTTATTTAATGAAACCAAGTCAGATTTTAATTGCTGCAACTTTTTATCGGTAGTCGTTGCGGCTTTCGCACAAACGAAAACCGACATCGTTAATGACAGCGCAACAGTAATGAACAAAGTGATGCTTGACTTCATTTTCATTTCTTATTTTTCTTATATTTTTCAGTGCCTAACGCCACAGTTATTGAGCAAACTCGATTAAGCCATATTGATTAGCAACTAGGCTGTTGCCATCTCTACTCTTGGTTTTTAACAGGTCATCTTTACTGATCCAGCCTTGTTGCCCGGCTTTAGTTTTCACCTGAAAAAAATTGTCATAAGAATCGAACACTAATATCAGCTCATTTTTTTCGATGGCATAAAAATTTCTACTGTCATCTTCGGGCTCAGAGCGAAGTTCAACAAAAGGTTCAACAATTTGAACCACAATAGGCCGTAACACGGTGTATTTGCTAGAACAAGATATGCCAACAACACAGCTTAACAACACAAAGCAAAATTTGAGCAAGGATTTAGGCCTTTTCATTCTTATTCTTATTGTTTTTCATTAGTGATTCATTATTAACGCTATTTTGCCGCAAAACAGTTGCAAAATTATTGACGTAGATTAAATAACCAAATGATTATTCGATCACTTCGATATAATATTCAATTCGTCTTAATTTAGGGATCGCATTAACGTCTTTACTGATAATGTCCTGCTCTTCACCATGACGGGTTATTCTAATTCGCACATCTTCAATGCCATATTCAGCCATCAAATATTTCTTCAGGGCCAGTGAACGTTGGCGGGATAAATAAACATTACTGGTTACCGGGTCGTCTTCAAAGACAAAGCCGTCAACATGGATAATGGTTGCCAAATTATCGACCAGGATATCGGCAACACATTCAATTCGTTCGGCATTATCCGTTGAAATGGTTAACTCGTCTTGTTCAAAGTAGAGTGAATATGATTTTCCAGAGGTGATCAGCTCCGGGCTTTCACAATCTTCAATGATGCTAGGGATCTGCACCGTTAAGTACTGTTTTTCTTCAAAATCATCAAGTTCATTATCTTCAGCACTGATACTATTAGCGGTTGGCGCGCTGGCTATTACTGGCCTAACAGCAGATTTCTTGCTAGCCGTATTAGTGGCATCTTTTGGCTCGAGGTCGTAATCTTTTATTGATGGCGCTGAGTCAGAAAAGTGATAGACAACGCCTAAATTTACCGCGAAAAAGGAAGAACTGTCACCTAAATTAAAATACAGCTTAGTTTCCAGGTAACTGTAGAAACGTTGACTAAAATGATAACGAAGACCTGTGCCAAGGTTGAGGGACACAGGGCTATCTTGATAATCAAAATAGTTAACCCCAGCAACAACATAAATGGGCAGTACAGCAAAAGCACTTATGGCTTCAATGGCCAGCATGGTTTCATCTTCTTGGTTAGAAAAATCATCCGCAGTGGCGATAGGAATATTTCTGAGACTAAACCTAAGATCCAGATTTTCATCGAATGGCATCGCAAATTCAATACCATAGCCAAAGCTGGGATCGCTAGTATCTTGTGTGTCTAAATCGGTATTATTGGCGTTAGCGGCCTTGAAAAAAATTCCATGAGCGCCAAATTGATAATTGCTGGAAAAAAAATCAAAATCATTGTTATCCACTTTGCTATCGGAATTTTCGCCGAAGTCATTTGACTTTGTTTCTGCTAATGCTAATGCTAATGCTAATGGTAATGGTAATGGTAAATAGCATAAAAACAACAAAAACAATAATTTATTCATGTAAAACAACGCCATAAGAATAAGTTGTGTCTATATTGGATGACACACAAAGATTTACTAAACATAGTAATGGTCAATTAAAATTCTCCAATTAAACAAATAATGTAAGCAATAACAAAGTATAAAAAAAAACAGTTTTCGATTTGTTGTTTAAGATCAACAATTTCTAACGAAGTCGCAATGAAAAGTGGATTATTTTAAGCAATCAGTGCAAACCGGTTATACGCAGACAATAAAAGATTTTTATCTACGAAGTTTTATCCGCTTTGTTGATCTAAATTAAATTAGTCAATCATTGTTGCTATATCATTGTTGCTATATCATTTTTGCCCATAAACTGGCAGTTAAGAAAAATTTATCCATGAAAGCTTTTTTACATACAATGCTGGCAAGTGCTAAAGATCTTTTGCCAATCGTTATTGTTATCTCTTTTTTTCAACTGGTTGTTTTGCAGCAACCTATGCCGAACTATTTTGAAATCATCACTGGTTTGCTCATGGTGGTTACTGGCTTAACCTTCTTCGTCTTTGGTTTAGAAAAAGCCCTGTTCCCATTGGGAGAGAGCATGGCTAATGCTTTCGCCCGCAAAGGCAGTGTATTCTGGCTGGTGATGTTTGCATTTTTCCTCGGTTTTGGCACCACAATCGCCGAACCTGCACTTATAGCGGTTGCGGCAAAAGCAGGAGAGATTGCCGCCAAGGCCGGAGTCATCGAGCAAACCGCTGAATCGATAGAGCAATATGCGTTTGGCTTAAGGTTAACCGTAGCCTTGTCGGTAGGCTTTGCCATTATTCTTGGGGTGATACGAATTTTAAAAGGCTGGCCAATCCAACGGGTCATTATTATTGGTTATATTATCGTAGTGATCATGACCTATTTTGCTCCGAAAGAAATCATTGGCATTGCTTACGACTCAGGCGGGGTAACAACCTCAACGATTACGGTGCCGCTAGTTACGGCTTTGGGAGTCGGCTTAGCCTCAGCCATTAAAGGCAGAAATCCAATGCTTGACGGTTTTGGTTTAATTGCTTTTGCGTCTTTATTACCGATGATCTTTGTCATGGCGTACGGAATGATCTACTAAGATGAATTATATTGCAGATTTATTTAACACCTTCATTGGCACCCTAGTAGATGTGGCGCCAATTGTGTTGATTTTAGCGGTGTTTCAATATGGCGTTTTAAAAAAACAAGTGCCGGCGCTAAAGGTGAAAGCGATTGGTTTATTTTACGTCATTTTAGGCTTGTCGTTATTTTTGCTTGGTTTAGAAAAAGCGCTATTTCCTCTCGGGGAATTAATGGCGAGCCAGTTAACCGCTTATGAATTCATCCAGGCCAGCAGTAATGGGGCCATCGACTGGACCAGTTATTATTGGGTTTACCTGTTCGCCTTTTGCATAGGTTTTTCGACTACCATTGCTGAACCTTCATTATTAGCGGTAGCAATAAAAGCCAATCAGGTTTCAGGCGGTGTGATCGGCCTATGGGGCTTAAGATTATCGGTAGCGTTAGGCGTAGCAGTTGGCATTACCATTGGAGTTTACCGAATTGTCGTCGGTGACCCTATCCACTACTACATCATCACCGGTTATATTTTAGTGGTTATCCAAACCAATTTTGCCCCCAAGCATATTATTCCATTAGCCTATGACTCCGGTGGCGTTACCACATCGACGGTAACCGTTCCTTTGGTTGCGGCATTAGGTTTAGGCCTGGCCAGCACGATAGAGGGTAGAAGTCCATTAATCGACGGTTTTGGGTTAATTGCATTTGCCAGTTTATGCCCGATCATCTCGGTTATGGCTTATGCTCAAACAATTGAATATATTAGTAAAAAAGTAAATACAGGAGCATAAAATGCATTTTAAACTAATTGTTGCCTTTTTAAACGATGAAGTCACAGATAAAGTTCTTGATGCGGCTCGAGATGCGGGCGCCACAGGTGCAACAGTGATCAACAATGCGCGCGGTGAAGGAATAAACAAAAAGACCACGTTTTTTGGTCTCAACTTAGACTTGCAAGTGGATGTTATCTTATTTGTGGTAGAAGAGCATCTGGCGCGCCACATTCTCGAAACCATAGATCAAGTTGCCGGCTTGGATAAAAACTCCGGGGCGGGTATGGCAATTCAACTGGATATCCAGGATGCCGTTGGTGTAATGCATCAAATAACTAAATTAGAAGATGTGATAAAGGGTAAGTTATGAGCGAATTAAAACTAGTACAAGTGAAAGACGCGATGAATGATGGTTTTATCGTATGCGATGGACTGGAAACCGTTGCCGATGCCATGAGTAAAGTACAAGCTCAACGGGTGAGCACTATTATTATTCAAAAGCGTAATGATAATGATGAATATGGTGCGGTATTTCTATCGGATATTGCCAAAAAAGTCATTGCCAAAGATAAGTCGCCGAAACGGGTTAACCTTTATGAGATCATGACCAAGCCACTGCTTCATATCGTACCTGAAATGGATGTCAGATATTGTGCTCGCTTGTTTGAACAATTCAATATTTCACGGGCACCAGTAATAGAGAATAATGAAATCATCGGCATGATCAGTTATAAAGATATCGCGCTAATTTCGGGTACTGGAGAATAAACAGGTTTAGAAAGAGTTAACCCAACCTCTGGGAGCATAATTGCTCCCTTTTTATTCACTAAAAAATTGTATTTTGATTTTTATTATTGATGAAACGGTTTACTTAAACGGTGTACCGCATCAATAAAGTAGCCCGCGTGTTCAGGGTTAACATCTGGATGGATACCATGACCCAGGTTAAATACATGGCCGGTACCGGTATCGCCAAAGCCATTTAATATGGTTTGTACTTCCTGCTCAATTCGCTCTTTTGGTGCATACAGCATCGACGGGTCCATGTTACCTTGCAATGCAATTTTGTCGCCTACTCGAGCTTTGGCATCTTCAATATTAATGGTCCAGTCAAGGCCAATCGCGTCACAACCTGTGGCCGCAATTGATTCTAACCACATGCCACCATTTTTGGTAAACAAGGTTACCGGTACTTTACGACCTTCGTCTTCACGAGTTAAGCCGTCAACGATTTTCGCCATATATTGTAATGAGAATTCTTTGTACATTGCCGGCGATAAAACACCACCCCAAGTATCAAATACCATAACCGATTGCGCACCCGCAGCGATTTGAGCATTCAGATAAGATATCACTGAGTCGGCCAATTTATCCAATAATAAATGTAGTGTTTGCGGTTCAGCAAACATCATTTTTTTAATTTTAGTGAACGCTTTCGAACTGCCACCTTCGACCATATACGTGGCTAGTGTCCAGGGACTACCCGAAAAACCAATGAGTGGCACTTCGCCTTTCAGCTCTTTGCGAATAGAGCGTACCGCATTCATTACGTATTGTAATTCACCTTCTGGATCCGGATGACCAATTTTTTGCACATCAGCAGCACAAGTGATTGGACGCTCAAATTTAGGTCCTTCACCGGTTTCAAAATACAAGCCCAGGCCCATTGCATCGGGTATGGTTAAAATATCACTAAATAAAATGGCGGCATCCAAAGGAAAACGACGAAGCGGTTGAATGGTAACTTCGGTAGCTAGTTCAGTATTACGGCAAAGCGCCATAAAATCGCCAGCATCTTTACGGACTTCTTTATATTCAGGTAGATATCTACCTGCCTGACGCATCATCCAAACTGGTGTGTAATCTACGGGTTGACGTAATAATGCCCTTAAGTAGTTGTCATTTTTTAATTCGATCATAGTTTAAACCTAAAATATTTACTGAGTTAGCAATCATTAATGTTATTGGCGTCATTCTAGACGTTATTTAGTGGATTAATTTCGATTAGATCAAATTAACTTTAATTACTTGCAAAAATACTGATTACATTTAACTCGCTCTAATGTCGTTAATTTTTCTCTTTAAGTAGTTGCCTAAATGCAGTTGACTCTAGGGCATGCGACCAAAGAAATCCTTGCGCGTATTTACATCCTAACTGTTTTAATAAACTGGCAATTTCTTCTGTTTCTACCCCTTCGGCTACACTCTCAATACCCAGACGTTTGGCAATATCAATGATAGTCGTCACGATTGCCCTATCATCAGAACTAATTGCCATACCTTTGACAAATTCGTAATCAATTTTAATCGCATGAATATTTAACTTTTTAATGTAGGCTAAATTTGAGTAACCTTTGCCGAAATCATCGATAACTAATTTAATTCCTGCTGCAGCCAGCATATTAATATTATATTTTTGTGCTTCATTTTGCTCAATTAATAGGTTTTCAGTAATTTCAAGTTCCAAAAAGGACTCAGATAGTCCATAGCGTCCTAACAATTGCAAAACGGATTTGGTAAACCCTGGAGAATTAAATTGAATTGGCGATAAGTTGACCGCAATCACTAAACGCTTATTACCATGCTTATGCCAGTATATACATTCTTTAATTGATTGCTCTAATACCCAGAAGCCCAACTCATGTATTAGCCCTGATTTTTCAGCTAAGGGAATAAACTCAGTAGGGGTAATTTTCCCCAGGGTCGGATGCCACCACCTTAATAATGCCTCGGCACCAATAATTTTGTTGGTCACCAAGTCTAATTTTGGTTGGAAATGCACTTTAAATAACTCATCACGCAGGGATTTCCGTAACTCTTCTTGCAATTTAAATTCATATTGGGTTCTTTCAATCATTTTTTGATTGACTAAACAGATGTGATTACGGCCGGCATTTTTTGCCTGGAACAGAGCGATATCAGCATATTTTAACGCACTTTCAAAATCTTCGGTGTCATCTGGAATTAACGAAACACCAATAGAGCAACAGCTTGATAAGTGGTAGTCATTGATGGTTAAAGGTTGACTCACAACCTTAGATATATTCTCTGAAATTTCCTGCACTTCAGCAGTAGAGTAAATACAGTGCAGTAAAATAATGAATTCATCACCGCCAATACGATAGATCGAACCAACATCCGCTATGGCACCGGCAATGCGAGTAGCAATGAGTTGCAGAAACTTATCTCCAAGTTGATGACCTAAGTTATCATTAATATTTTTAAAATCATCCAGGTCGACAAATAACAACGCCACCTTGTTGTTCTCAGAGCTTTGTGCCGCGATTAACTGCATAAACTTTTCTTCAGCCTTAACCCTATCAGGCAAGCCTGTTAAGGCATCTTGATGGACAATTTTTTGAATTTCCCTTTTCGATTGTAGAATTTTTTCATTCTCATCGATTAATTTAGCAATCAATTCTTTTATGCTTTTTGCGGAAAAATAACTACAGACAAATATCACTAATAAGATCAAATTGACCGTGGCAGCAGACTGCAGATTTATTGCCTGAGTTGAATTCTGATAGAAACCGTAGTGATTAACAAAGCCATTAGAAAGAATAGCCATACTGATGAAAGCAAATAAAAACGACATTAACTTTGTCGAGCCAAGTAAAGCGGCAAAGATCAAAATCAACGGGTAAACAATCAAAATTTCATCGTGTATGCCGCCATAAAGCCACATGATTATGGTTGCCAGGCAAGTATGGACAACCAATAACAAAATGAGGGTGGCTATCGGCCGGGTATTATGCAGAACAAGGAAGCCAAGGCCGACAACCAGAAATACTCCCGCTAATGAGCTGGCGAGATAGTATGATGAATTGATAAATTCAAAAATGACAGCAATGAGTAAAGCCAACTGAGAGACGGCGAATATTTTATTGAAGTAATGATCAAATAATTTTATTGAATTGCTAGTCATCTGAAGCTCATTAGTTTTACTAATCATGCTATTCAAATTAGCATGGTATTAACTAAAGTCCATCTTTAGTGTGATAAGAGCAGACTTTGAAACTTAGGTTTTGCAACAATGCGAGGTTGAAACCCCGCCAACCATAGGTACTGATCCCTGGTTGGCGGGGCTTTAGTCTCGCATTTGAGTGATAACCACTTTACGTTGATTACTGCAAAAACAAAAAATTGCTCCTGCATTTTTGTCATATAGGCCGTCCTTGGCCAAAAAAAAGGCCCCCTTACGGGAGCCTTTTTAAGTAACAATAAAACTTATATTAAGCTTTTGTGATCACATCAACTAAAGTCCAGTTTTTAGACTTTGAAATTGGTGCACATTCACGAATTGTTACTAAATCACCTTCGTTACATACGTTAGCTTCATCATGTGCTTTCAACTTAGTTGAACGGATCATGAATTTACCGTACATAGGGTGCTTAACACGACGTTCGATCAAAACAGTGATAGATTTTTCCATCTTGTTGCTGATCACGCGACCTTGTAGAGTACGAATAGATTCGCTCATTATGATGCTGCCTTCTCAGTTAGGATAGTCTTTACACGTGCGATATCGCGACGTACGTTACGTAGCATGTGAGTTTGTGCTAACTGACCAGTGCTTGCTTGCATGCGATAGTTAAACTGTTCGCGCAATAAGCCTAGTAATTCAGCATTTAGCTCTTCAATGCTTTTATCTTTAAGTTCAGTAGCTTTCATTACATTACCGTCCGAGTTACGAAAGTTGTTTTGAAAGGAATCTTAGCTGCTGCAAGCTCGAAAGCTTCGCGTGCTATAGATTCTTCAACACCTTCCATTTCATAAAGAACACGTCCTGGCTGAATTTGGCAAACCCAATATTCAACAGAACCTTTACCTTTACCCATACGAACCTCAAGAGGTTTTTTGGTAATTGGCTTATCAGGGAAAACTCGAATCCAAATTTTACCTTGACGTTTGATGTGACGCGTCATTGCACGACGAGCTGCTTCGATTTGACGAGCAGTCATTCGGCCACGAGCCACAGCTTTTAAGCCGTATGTACCGAAGCTTACTGAGCTACCTGTGTGCGCTAGGCCACGGTTACGCAGTTTAAATTGCTTACGGAATTTAGTACGTTTTGGTTGTAACATTAGTTATGTTCCTTACTTACCGCTCTTGCCTTTGCCTTTTCTTTTAGGTTTAGGAGCTGGTACTTCTGCCTGTAGCGGCATGTTACCAATTACTTCACCTTTAAAGATCCAGACTTTAACACCGATAACACCGTAGGTGGTATCTGCGCGGGCGATTGAATAATCAATGTCAGCACGTAATGTATGTAAAGGTACACGACCTTCACGATACCATTCAGCACGGGCAATATCTGCACCGCCTAAACGACCGCTAACTTGTACTTTGATACCCTTAGCACCTAAACGCATAGCGTTTTGTACTGCGCGTTTCATCGCACGACGGAACATAACACGACGCTCTAACTGGCTAGCAATGCTGTCAGCTACAAGTTGTGAATCCATTTCTGGCTTACGAACTTCGGCAATGTTAATTTGAGCAGGTACACCGGCAATTAGAGAAACTTTTTTACGTAGTTTCTCTACGTCTTCACCTTTCTTACCAATTACAACACCTGGACGGGCTGTATGGATAGTCACGCGAATAGACTTTGCTGGACGCTCAATAACGATTTTTGATAAAGATGCACGCTTTAGCTCTTCAGTAAGGTAAGCACGAACTTCGTGATCGCCTTTAATGTTTGCTGCGTAATCTTTGCTGCTTGCATACCAAGTAGACGCAAAAGGTTTAGTGATACCTAGGCGAATACCGGTAGGATGTACTTTCTGACCCATACTAATATCTCCTAGTGATCAGCTACAATCACAGTAATGTGACTGGTGCGCTTAAGGATACGATCCGCGCGACCTTTCGCACGAGGTTTAATACGTTTCATTGTTGGACCATCGTCAACCATAATGGTTTTAACGAATAATTCATCAATGTCTGCACCTTCATTGTGTTCAGCGTTAGCGATAGCTGAGTTAAGAACTTTCTTTACTAATTCTGCAGCAGATTTGTTGCTGAAATTTAGTACTTCAAGTGCTTTCTCAACTTGCAAACCGCGAATTTGGTCAACAACCAAACGAGCTTTTTGAGCTGAACCACGGGCAAATTTATGTTTAGCAATAGCTTCCATCTTATTTTCCCTTATCTTTTCTTCGCTTTCTTATCAGCGACGTGGCCGCGATAAGTACGAGTTGGTGCAAATTCACCCAGTTTGTGACCGATCATTTCATCGGTAACAAATACTGGAACGTGTTGACGGCCATTATGGACAGCGATGGTCAATCCGATCATGTTAGGTATGATCATTGAACGACGGGACCAAGTCTTAATTGGTTTTTTATTCCCGCTTTCCAAAGCTTTCTCTACCTTCGTCAACAAGTGCAGGTCAATAAATGGACCTTTCTTGAGAGAACGTGGCATGGTAATTCCTCTTTATAGTTACTTAGTACGACGACGGACAATAAACTTGTCAGTGCGTTTGTTTGAACGAGTCTTATAACCCTTAGTTGGTACACCCCAAGGTGATACCGGGTGACGACCGCCTGAAGTTTTACCTTCACCACCACCGTGCGGGTGATCAACTGGGTTCATGGCAACACCACGAACAGTTGGTCTAACACCACGCCAGCGTGTAGCACCTGCTTTACCCAAAGAGCGAAGCATGTGTTCAGCATTGCCGATTTCACCTAAAGTTGCACGACATTCGCTTTCAATTTTACGCATTTCGCCAGAGCGAAGACGTAAAGTTACATACACGCCGTCTTTCGCAACTAATTGTGCGTAAGTACCAGCAGCACGTGCGATTTGTGCACCTTTACCAGGTTTAAGTTCGATTGCGTGAATAACGCTACCTAGAGGTACGTTACGCAATGGTAAGGTGTTACCTGCTTTGATTGGAGCGTCAACACCAGACTGGATTGTATCTCCAGCGCTAACACCTTTAGGTGCTAGGATGTAACGACGTTCACCATCTGCATATAATACTAACGCGATGTTAGCACTACGGTTTGGATCATATTCCAAACGCTCTACTTTTGCAGGGATGCCATCTTTGGTACGTTTAAAGTCAATCAAACGATAGTGTTGCTTGTGACCACCACCAACGTGACGAACTGTAATACGACCAGTATTGTTACGGCCACCAGACTTTGATTTAGTATCAAGTAATGGTGCGTAAGGCTTACCTTTGTGCAACTCCGTGTTTACCACTTTAACTACGTGGCGACGACCCGGAGAAGTAGGTTTACATTTTACTATAGCCATGATTATCTCCTATTGCTCTGCGCCAACGAAGTCGATTTCGCTGCCTTCTTTAAGAGTAACGTAAGCTTTTTTCCAGTCGCTTCTGCGACCAAAACGTGCGCTAGTACGTTTAACTTTACCCTTAACATTTAAAGTGCGAACACCAGTAACTTCAACTTCGAAAAGTTTCTCTACAGCAGCTTTAATTTCAAGCTTAGTAGCAGTAGTTACTACTTTGAAAACAACAGTGTTGTTTGTTTCTGCAGACATAGTTGCTTTTTCAGAAATGTTAGGTGCTAAAATCACCTTTAACAAACGTTCGTCGTTTATCATGCTAACATCTCCTCAATTTGCTTCACTGCATCAGCAGTGACTAATACTTTTTCGAAACCTACTAGACTAACAGGATCAATACCAGCTACATCGCGTACGTCAACTTTATATAAGTTGCGCGCTGATAAGAACAAGTTCTCATCAACTTCAGCAGTAACGATTAATACGTCTTTTAATTCAAGACCTTTTAATTTAGATACTAATTCTTTAGTTTTTGGTGTTTCTACCGCAAAGTTCTCAACCACAATTAGACGTTCTTGACGTACTAATTCTGAAAGGATGCTTTGAATCGCACCACGATACATTTTACGGTTAACTTTTTGGCTGTGATCCTGAGGTTTTGCAGCGAATGTTACGCCACCTGAACGCCAGATTGGACCACGAGTTGTACCAGCACGTGCACGGCCAGTACCTTTTTGACGCCATGGCTTCGCGCCACCGCCACTAACTTCTGAACGAGTTTTCTGAGCACGAGTACCTTGACGAGCACCTGCTGCATAAGCAACAACTACTTGGTGTACAAGAGCTTCATTGAACTCACGTCCGAAGGTAGCTTCAGACACTTCAAGAGCGCCAGATGCGTCTTTTAATGCTAATTCCATCACTAATCTCCTGGACGTTAGGCTTTAACAGCTGGTTTAACGATTACGTTGCCATTTACTGCACCCGGAACCGCACCTTTAATAAGGAGCAAGTTACGTTCAGCGTCAACGCGAACCAATTCAAGGTTTTGAGTAGTAACTTTCTCAGCACCCATGTGACCAGACATTTTTTTGCCTTTCCAAACACGACCTGGTGTTTGACACTGGCCGATTGAACCGTTAGAACGGTGAGAGATAGAGTTACCATGAGTTGCATCTTGCATGCTGAAATTCCAGCGCTTGATACCACCTTGGAAACCTTTACCTTTCGAAGTACCGGTAACGTCTACTAATTTGGTTTCATTGAATAACTCAACAGTGATTTCACTGCCAGCTTCAATACTTTCACCTTCGCCATCTGATAAGCGGAATTCCCAGCAGCCACGGCCAGCTGTAACACCTGCTTTAGCAAAATGACCTGCTAAAGGCTTAGTAACACGACTAGCTCTACGAGAACCAGTTGTTACTTGTAAACCACGATAACCATCGTTTTCAAGAGTTTTTACTTGAGCAACGCGGTTAGCTTCAACTTCTACGACTGTAACTGGAATTGAAACGCCATCTTCAGTGAAGACACGAGTCATACCAACTTTACGTCCGACTAAACCAATAGTCATAGTTAAATCCCCTTATTAACCCAAGCTGATCTGAACGTCTACACCAGCTGCTAAATCTAAACGCATTAATGCGTCTACAGTTTTCTCAGTTGGTTCAACAATATCAATCATACGCTTGTGAGTACGGATTTCGTACTGATCACGAGCATCTTTGTTTACGTGTGGAGAAATCAAGATAGTAAAACGTTCTTTACGTGTAGGAAGTGGAATAGGACCACGAACCTGAGCACCAGTACGTTTTGCAGTATCTACGATTTCAGCAGTTGATTGATCAATCAGACGATGATCGAACGCTTTCAAACGAATGCGAATTCTTTGACTTGACATGTAATCAAATCCCCAATATAAAAAGAACGAACAAAGTACGACTCATCACCTACGTTTTGTTGTAGGGGAGCGTACTGCTATATACATTCAACTCCAAATCGGAGTTGCTGTCGGTTAGTTTTTTGCTTCTGTATAAACAGTAACTCACTAACAAATTCCTAAACCATATTGGTTCAGGTCGGCGTATTATACAGAAACTACGAATTCATGCAAGTATAAAATATGAACTAATGGCTACGAGCAGATTGCATTGGGTACAGGATACCGGGTACAAGGTACAGGCAGATCACGTAAGCGAAAGGTATAGATATTGTTTTTACATTATTGTTGATGAATTTCACTTCCGGTTATGGCCTCCAAACAGGTCGAGAAAGAAACAGCTATATAGCTTTTCAAAACCTGGGGTCGACTCATTTAGCTTGGAAACATCAACAGATTAATATCATCAACCTCACTGCTTGTACCCTATACCTCGTACCCTGTACCTTTACCCCGTACCTATTCGCCTTACCATTAAGTTAAATAATCAGGGTTAGCTGATTTTTAACCCGTTTTTATGCCATAATACGCGATTCTCTGAATTTCAGCTTTGCTGGCGTCAGCAACAACAGGAAGTGGCATGAAACAAATCGAAGTGCGCGGTGCTCGTACTCATAACTTGAAGAATATTGACGTAGATCTTCCCCGCGATAAGCTTATCGTTATCACTGGCCTTTCCGGCTCAGGTAAGTCTTCTTTAGCGTTCGATACGTTATATGCCGAAGGTCAGCGTCGTTATGTTGAATCTTTGTCTGCTTATGCACGTCAATTTTTATCATTAATGGAAAAGCCAGACGTCGACCATATCGAGGGGTTATCGCCAGCGATTTCGATAGAACAAAAGTCGACATCGCATAACCCACGTTCTACCGTAGGTACTATTACTGAAATTTATGACTATCTGCGCTTATTGTACGCACGCGTTGGCGAACCTCGCTGCCCAACTCACCATGAGCCATTAGCCGCACAAACCATTAGCCAAATGGTAGACAATGTTTTGGCGCTTGAACAAGGCACTAAAGTCATGTTGCTAGCGCCCGTTGTTCAGGACAGAAAAGGTGAGCACGTTAAATTATTAGATAATTTAACCGCACAGGGATATATCAGAGCTCGTATTGATGGTGAAGTGTGTGATTTATCCGATCCACCAACCTTAGATTTACATAAGAAGCACACCATTGAAGTAGTCGTCGACCGTTTAAAAGTACGCGATGATGTTCAAACTCGCTTAGCTGAGTCTTTTGAAACGACATTAGGGTTAACTGACGGTATTGCGGCGATCGCCTTTATGGATGAGCCCGATAGAGAAGAAATGTTATTCTCCGCAAATTTTGCTTGTCCACAATGTGGCTATAGTATGCAAAAACCCGAGCCAAAGTTGTTTTCATTTAATAACCCTGCGGGTGCTTGTCAAAGTTGTGACGGTTTAGGTAACAAGCAATTTTTTGATCCGCAACGAGTGATCACCAACGGTGAGTTAAGTTTAGCCGGTGGGGCAATACGTGGCTGGGATAAACGCAACTTCTATTATTTTCAAATGCTCACTTCGTTAGCCGACCATTATCACTTTGATCTAAATAAACCGTTTAAAGATTTAGAGGAAGGCATCCAGCAAACCATATTACTCGGCAGTGGCCGAATTGAAATTGAATTTAAATATATGAATGACCGTGGCGACATTGTTATTCGCAAGCATCCTTTTGAAGGGATCTTGGTCAATATGGACAGACGATATCGTGAAACAGAATCGAATGCAGTACGTGATGAACTGGCAAAGTATTTAAACAGCCAAGCCTGCCCAAGCTGTAGTGGTAGCCGTTTACGTTTAGAAGCAAGAAATGTATTTGTTGACAATAAGCCGGTAAACGAAATTGTTGATTACTCTATTGCCGAAGCAGCAAGTTTCTTTAGCACATTACAACTTCACGGTCAAAAAGGTCAAATCGCCGAGAAAATTTTAAAAGAAATTAATGATCGTTTAGGTTTCTTAGTCAACGTAGGTTTGAACTACCTGTCTATTTCCCGAAGCGCCGATACTTTATCTGGTGGTGAAGCACAACGTATTCGTCTTGCCTCACAAATTGGTGCCGGTTTAGTCGGTGTTATGTATGTATTGGATGAGCCATCTATTGGTTTGCATCAACGCGATAATGAACGCTTATTAAAAACGCTCATTCATCTGAGAGATCTAGGGAATACCGTCATCGTTGTCGAACATGATGAAGATGCAATTAGACAAGCCGATCACGTAATTGATATTGGCCCAGGTGCAGGTGTTCATGGTGGACAAATCATTGCGGAAGGGACTATTGACGATATTCTAGCCAATGAAAACTCACTCACCGGTAAATACCTTTCTGGTGTTGAAAAAATTGAGATCCCGGCTAAACGTACTCCTATTGATAAAGACGAAGTCGTGGTGTTAACCGGGGCTAGCGGGAATAACTTAAAAGATGTCACTCTCACCATCCCACTGGGCTTAATGACTTGTGTCACAGGTGTTTCTGGCTCAGGTAAATCGACCCTCATCAACGACACCTTATACAAAATTTCTCATATCGAATTAAATCGCGCCACAGTAGATGAGCCATCACCCTATAAAACCATTACCGGTTTAGAAAAACTCGACAAAGTCATCGATATCGATCAAAGTCCTATTGGCAGAACACCGCGTTCGAACCCGGCCACCTACACCGGAATTTTTACCGCTATTCGTGACATCTTTGCCGCGACTCAAGAATCGCGTTCGCGTGGTTATAAACCTGGTCGCTTCAGCTTTAACGTAAAAGGTGGGCGCTGTGAAGCTTGTCAGGGTGATGGTGTAATTAAAGTCGAAATGCACTTTTTACCCGATGTCTATGTGCCGTGTGATATTTGTAAAGGGAAACGCTATAACCGAGAAACCCTGGAAATTCGCTACAAAGGCAAGAACATACACGAAGTACTGGATATGACCATTGAAGATGGCTTTGACTTCTTCCATGCGATCCCTGCGATTAAACGTAAGTTACAAACCTTAGTGGATGTAGGCCTTTCTTATATAAAACTTGGCCAATCGGCTACGACCCTTTCGGGTGGTGAGGCGCAACGAGTTAAATTATCAAAAGAATTATCTAAACGTGATACTGGTCAAACTCTTTACATACTCGATGAACCAACGACAGGTTTGCATTTTCATGACATTAAACAATTAATGCATGTATTGCATCGTTTACGTGATCATGGCAATACCGTGGTGATTATTGAACATAATCTGGATGTGGTGAAAACCGCCGACTGGATTGTTGATTTAGGCCCTGAAGGTGGTTCTGGTGGCGGGCAAATTCTTGTTGCTGGTACCCCGGAGGAAGTGGCTCAACACAAAGAATCACATACGGCCAGGTTTTTAAAACCGCTGTTGAGTTGATAACTTAATCAAGGGTGACATTTGTCACCCTTTTTTAATGTTCATACAAGGTACAAGCAGTATATTTGCCCTCACCACCTCATGATGGCAAGGTAATTTTCAGTTCCATCGACAGCCAAAGCTGAAAGTAACTTGCGTATATGATCTGTACTTATTGACTAAATTCGAGCGGCTAGCTCTGCCCCTTGGCGAATCGCCCGTTTGGCATCTAATTCCAGCGCAACGTCTGCGCCGCCAATTAAATGTACATTTTGACGTACATCAGTTAACTGCTGATATAAGCTTTTATTCGGATCTTGGCCGGCACAAACAATGACGTTATCAACCGCTAGTGTATGCTCTTTGCCATTAATCAAGAAATGCAATTCGTTATCGGTAATTTTTGAGTATTCAACACCTGGGATCATATTGACCCCCTGATTTTTTAACGTACTTCTATGGATCCAGCCCGTAGTTTTTCCTAAGCCCGCGCCAACTTTAGTGGTTTTACGCTGCATTAGATGGATTTCTCGATTGGCTTTACTGTGTGTATGGTCTTTCGTTAACGCGCCACCTTGCTGATAGCTTTTATCAATTCCCCATTCCTCTAACCATTTTTCCGGTTGCTTAGTTAAAGAATCTTCTTCTGCCAAATATTCTGCCACATCGAAGCCTATGCCACCGGCGCCAATGATCGCGACACGTTTGCCGACAGGTTTATGATCGCGTAATACATCCAAATAACTCAGCACCATAGGGTTATCGATACCGGAAATTGGCGGCGTTCTCGGGCTGATCCCTGTTGCTACCACGATCTCATCGAAATTTTGACTCGTTAATGACTCTGCGGTTTGCTTGCTATTAAGTGTTACCTTAACGTTTAATAACTGCAGTTGCTTACGGAAGTAGCGTAACGTCTCATAAAACTCTTCTTTACCTGGAATTTGTTTGGCAAAATTAAACTGACCACCAATTTCACTGCCCGCATCAAAAAGTTCTACCTTGTGCCCGCGTTCGGCAGCATAACAACTAAAGGCCAAACCGGCAGGACCCGCACCGATCACGGCGATTGTTTTTGCTTTGCTGGTTTTGTCGAAGGTAAGCTCGGTTTCATAACACGCTTGCGGATTGACCAAACAAGAGGCGCGTTGTTGCTTAAACACATGATCCAAACACGCCTGGTTACAACCGATGCAGGTATTGATTTCGTCCGATTTATTCGCCGCCGCTTTATTTACAAATTCTGCGTCGGCCAAAAATGGACGAGCCATAGACACCATATCAGATTGTCCACTTGCCAGAACTTGTTCCGCCACCTCTGGAGTATTAATGCGGTTGGTCGATACCAAAGGAATGTTCACCTCACCCATTAGTTTTTCAGTAACCCAGGTAAATGCCGCTCGTGGCACGCTGGTGGCTATCGTTGGTACTCGAGCTTCATGCCAACCAATACCAGTATTGATAATGGTAGCGCCTGCAGCTTCTATGGCTTTCGCCATCGTAATGACTTCATCCCAGGTATTACCACCATCAACCAAATCAATCATCGACAAACGGAAAATAATAATAAATTTTTCACCAACTCTGGCACGTGTGGCTTTAACCGCCTCTACTCCGAAACGCATTCTGTTTTCAATACTGCCGCCCCAGCTGTCGGTGCGATGATTAGTGCGTTTACAACTAAACTGGTTGATCAGATAGCCTTCAGAGCCCATGATCTCAACGCCATCATAACCGGCATCCTGAGCAAGTTTGGATGATTTGGCGAAGTCGTTAATGGTTTTCCAAATTTGTCGCTCAGATAAGGCCTTTGGCTTGAATGGGTTTATCGGTGACTTAATTTTACTGGCCGACACAGAAAAGGGATGAAAACCATAACGGCCTGTATGGAGCAATTGCAAACAGATTTTAGTCGGATATTTATGCACCGCAGCGGTAACCGCTTTGTGCTTTTTCACATGCCACCATTTACTTAATTCACCACCAAACGGCGACACCCGACCACGAAAGTTTGGGCTAATGCCACCGGTAACAATCAAGCCTACGCCACCTTTGGCTCGGGCTTCATAAAAAGCGGCTAATTTTTCAAAGCCACTTTTCTCTTCTTCAAGACCGGTATGCATCGACCCCATCAACACCCGGTTACGCAACTGGGTGAAGCCTAGGTCTAAAGGTGACAATAGGTGCGGAAATGGGCGGTCACTGTTTGCTTGGCTATTTATCTGTGCTTTTGTTTGGCTTGTCATACACTACCTAAGGTCATACCAGTATTGAAATCAGCTTGTATTAACCCAGATCTGTGCACAAATGTAAACACTTGTTTGAAAAAATATCGGCAAATGCTCACCATCGCTAGTAGACAAAATGTGCCACTAAAGCGATAACAGGCAGAGTTATCACGGTAGATAATATAAAAATCGTGTAATTAATAACTACGAATTACTAGACAAATATAATACAGGGTATAAAATCTGCGCTCAGTCAAATGCAAGGCCTACTTTAATTATGTTCAGTCACATTCATCCAGATAACTATCAAGCACAGCTTGCTCACAAAAAAACCACAATGAGCGAATTGTTTGCTGAATTCTCTATGCCTGAGGCAGAAGTATTTACATCGGCGCCGTTGCACTATCGATTGCGTGCCGAGTTTCGAGTATGGCATGAAGGTGACGAACTTTATTACATAATGTTCAATAAAGAAACTCGCGAAAAATATCGAGTGGACAGCTTCCCTGTCGCCAGTACGTTAATTAATCAGGCGATGACCGCACTGATTGACAATATTAAAGATAATGAAATTCTGCGCCGTAAATTATTTCAGGTAGATTTTTTGTCAACATTAAGTGGAGAGCTGTTGATCAGCCTGCTCTATCATAAGCAATTGGATGAGCAATGGGAAGTGCTTGCTAAGAAGTTAAAAGCCACGTTAAGCACCATCGCTCCAGTAGACATTATTGGCCGAGCACGCAAACAAAAAGTGGTATTAGATAAAGAGTATGTCACTGAAGTCTTAACGGTAAAAGGCAAACAACTAAGCTATCAGCAAGTGGAAAACAGCTTTACTCAACCCAATGGTGGCGTTAATGAAAAGATGTTGACCTGGGCGAGTGATGCGACGGAAAATTCTACTGGTGACTTGGTTGAACTTTACTGTGGTAACGGTAATTTCAGTATTGCTTTAGCCGCTAATTTTACTAAGGTCTTGGCCACTGAAATATCAAAAAATTCTGTTGCCTCAGCGCAACACAATATTGCCGCAAACAAGGTTGAGAACCTGGATATTATCAGAATGTCGAGTGAAGAGTTCAGTCAGGCGATGAATGGCGAACGTGAATTTCGTCGATTACAGGGTTTTGATTTAAGCCAATACAGCTACGATACCGTGCTGGTTGACCCACCAAGAGCAGGTATGGATAACGACTCTTGTGAATTAGTTTCTCGATTTGAGAAAATTATCTACATTTCCTGCAACCCTCAAACGCTGCAGGATAATTTGCAAATGCTTTGTAAAACCCATGAGGTTGATAAATTCGCGTTGTTTGATCAATTCCCATATACCGATCATATCGAATGTGGAGTGGTGTTAACAAAAAAAAGCTAACGCCGAAGCAAGTCGAATAGCCAAAGTAAGCCATGTCATTGGCTTACTTAACCAGAGCTCGAGCTAGAACGGGCACTTAAATCCATTGCGCCTCTGGCAATAAAGCGCAATTGTTTAATGGTTCTGTCTGCTAACTCTTTTCTTTCGGCATCATTAGCATCTAATGCTTCCGCGCCAGCGCTAAAAACTATGGTAACCGCTGCATTCGCTTGCAGATAACTGGTTTCCACATCTAATTTATTGGCTTTCTGCAGATAATCACACAGTTCCATCGTAAAGTATCTGATCTCCCTACTCACCGCTGCCCTGAACTCAGTAGAGGTACCCGAACGTTCGCGAAGCAATAACCTGAATTCGTTGCCATTTGATTCAATAAATTCCATAAAGGTTTTCACCGAAATTTGAATTACCGATCCCCCTTTCTCAATGCGTAACCGGGCTTGACGCATTAATTGTCGCAAGGTGAGTCCTGCTTCATCAACCAAAGTTAACCCCAGTTCATCCATGTCATTAAAATGGCGATAAAAAGAAGTCGCAGCAAGACCGGCTTCTTTCGCAACTTCGCGCAAACTTAAATTAGAGAAGCTTTGATCGGCACTTAGCTGATTTAATGCCGCATCAATGAGTAGACGCCGAGTTTTTTCTTTTTGCTGAGCTCGAATACCAGACATAATTTTTTGCTTGTTCAACGAATAAAATAAAATATTTGCAAATCATAGCACAAGTTATTTATTTGATGCTTGACTGAACAGAGATAAAAGTTAAAATGGTGTACACGTGTACGCTGAAATTATATTTTATATAAACATTTAAGAGATATTAATGAACAAACCCCGTTTACTTTGGATAAATATCCTGGTTTTCTTAGCCACCTTTTTAATTGCCGTAGTTGCTGTTCCATATCGTGCCCTTACTCATGGTTTTGACAGTTTTGAAATCATTGCAGCAATTATTTGTTTCTGTTTTTGTGGTATTTCCATTACGGCTGGTTATCATCGTTTATGGTCACATCGAACCTATAAAGCACACCCAGTGTTAAAATTTATTTATGCCATTGGCGGCGCTTTTGCATTGCAAAATAGTATTCTGCATTGGAGCTCTGATCATCGCGTTCACCACAAGCATGTAGATAACAATGATGTAGACCCTTACTCTGCCAAAAAAGGCTTTTGGTTTTCTCATATAGGTTGGATGTTGAGAGACTATCATCGAGAGAGCTACGCTAAATACGATAACGTTCGTGATCTGCAGAAAGAAAAAATCGTAATGTGGCAACACAGAAACTATTTACTGCTCACCCTAATGACTAATTTTGGTATCCCTGTTGCTCTAGGGTTACTTCATGGGGATGTCTTCTCGAGTGTGCTGTTAATTGGCGTGTTAAGACTGGTGCTTAGCCATCACACCACGTTCTTTATTAACTCATTGGCTCATATTTGGGGTAGACAGACATATACAGAAAAGAATACCGCTCGTGATAATGGCATACTGGCATTTTTTACCTTTGGTGAGGGCTATCATAACTTTCATCATATCTTTGAAAATGATTATCGCAATGGCATCCGGTGGTTTCACTTTGATCCAACCAAATGGCTAATTAAAGGCTGTACCTACTTTAATCTAACGCACAATTTAAAGAAAACACCCGAAGATAAAATTGCCAAAGCCAAAGCTAAGATGCAACTTGTTAACAGTCAGAGTAAATTACAGAGCATTGCCAATGCCGATGAATTGATTGCAAAATTACAACACGAATATGATTTGCTGATTGAACAAATGAATTTATATTACGAAACGAAAAAACTGCTTATTGCCCAAAAACGTTCCAAACTTAGCGAAGGTGTTGAGCGGTCAACATTAATGCTACGCTACAAAGAGTTAAAAGAAACCTTGAACCAGCAGATTAAACATTGGGATATGTTGCGAGCACAATATGCGTAATCACTTATTAACAACGATTGCTTTATCACTGCTACTTTATTGCTTTCAAGCATCGGCCAATTCTGGCAATGATGAGCAAGGATTCACTATCTACTTGGTAAGACATGCGGAAAAGCTAACGGATAAGAAAGATCCCGCCCTCACACGATGTGGTTTAGCCAGGTCAGAAAGTATCGCTAAGCAGTTGCAGCTTATTAATATTGAAATGCTTTACAGTACCAACTATAAGCGCACCCAACAAACGGCAGCGCCGATTTCAACAAGTAAGCGATTGTCTGTCATTAGTTATGATCCTGCTAACTTGCCAACATTTGCCAAAACCTTACTAGCGACTAAGAAAAATGCGGTTGTGGTCGGGCACAGTAATACTACAGCTGTGCTTGCTGGTTTATTGGCAGAGCAGTCGCTCACAAGTTTTGATGAGAGTATCTATGATCGCATCTATCAAGTGGTGCGTATTAATGGCGGTGTGCAGCTAAATATTTTACACCAAAATTTTACTTGCAAATAAATGGTCTCGGGTAAAAGCTTTCCTGCCTGTCGTGGATAATTACTACCCGTTCAAAGAACGGGTATTAGATATCTTTGGGATTTACTCCAGATTTATCACCCGCTTTTATTAATTCCACTTTCTGTACTTTGAATGGCGTACCCCACATTTGAATGGTCATGATGTTGTTATCAATATAACCAAATATCTTTATTTTAGCACCGTGCTGTTGAAAGCGTATCTCTAGGTTCAAAGGCAAGAATCGCTCACCATTGTCGCCATGAAAACCAAAAAAACCACCTTCCAGATTATAAAATTTCAAAGTCCCGGTATACCACTGCCCTACAGGTAATTCGCCTTTACTTAATTCATTTGGTGGTGGCGTATTGTGCTTCATAACGATTGCCTTTTTCGTTTCTGTTGCTGGCGCTGTTTGTTGCGCCGGCGAGCTTTTAACTTGACTTTGCTGTTCAGTTGCCGTCGCCATACAAGCGGCTAAACTGACAACAAATATAATTGCGCTAATAGTTAGATAAAAATTTTTCATAATATGTCTTCTTAATTATCTGTAAAAATTGGCTATACCAATTTGATTAAGTGCTTTCTAAATTATAGAGACTCAAAGTCATTAATAAGTTCAATGTTGCATACAACATCGATTAAAAACGACTAAAAACTTGGCAATTATCATCCAGTTTTGTGTATGTGTACGTCCATTTGCGGATAAGGAATATTTAATCCTTGTTGATTAATTACTTTATATATTTGTTCATTCATATCGAAAAATACAGCCATGGGCATCAATGACATCGCCAATTTTATACGGCTTGAATAGCAAAATCATGACCCCGCCAGAAAAATTTTGACAAGTACCTGATAACGCCAAACCCACAGCTAATCCAGCAGCACCTAATATAGCACGAACGAGGTCATCTCGATTCCCACCATACTTAGTACAGTGATAGCTAATAATACGTTTAATAAAGCCTGACTCAAACCTTTGATGAATGGTTTCAATGATTCACCCACCTGAGCCTTATCCAACGCTTTACTTAATGCCAGTAAAATTCCTTTCACCACCCAAAAACCTACGATCCATACCAATACCGCAGACACTAATTTCGGCCCATAAAGGACACCAATATCGATTAGTTCTGTGCTAATTTTTTCGTAGTCCATTGTTTTATACCATTATTATTAATTGAGAACTTATATTGTAGTTTGATATAAGGAGAAACAAAGGTACAGGGGACGGGGTACAAGGTGCAGGCAGTCAGCGTAAGTGATTAGATAGCTTAGGTTTAAAAGTGTTCGCTGTCAAATGAAAAGCGGATGCTCACTGTCAAGCATGGAGGTTCCAAATCAAGTTTGGAATGACGGAGTATTTTTTCTGAAGAAGGGATATAAAGCTGCTATTTGTTAACTTACGCCACGTCATCCCGCTTCAACTGCTCGCTGTCAAGCACGGAGGTTCCGTTTTTCAACGGAATGACGGCACACTTTAATAAATATAGCGACAAAAGCTTATAACAGGCATCCCGTGCTTGCCACGGGACCTCCTAAATTCACAACGTGCATAGAAACAATGGATCTTCGTTTCTCGTTCCTAATTTTAAGACACAACAAAAAATTGCTCCTGCATTTTTGTCATATAGGCCATCCTGGGCAAACAAAAAAAAAGCCGCGTAAGCGACCTTTTGTTAGTGTCTTAAAAAAACATTATTCAATGATTTTAGAAACAACACCAGCACCAACTGTACGGCCGCCTTCACGGATAGCGAAGCGTAAACCTTCTTCCATCGCGATTGGGTTGATTAGCTCAACAACAAACTTCAGGTTGTCACCAGGCATTACCAT